>QWCK01003818.1_pt1 | contig 15836 bp, 17 predicted proteins | sample 1972571 | NCBI WGS metagenome assembly QWCK01 (sample SAMN09866710, study PRJNA288562) | Human gut metagenome isolate term2_stool, whole genome shotgun sequencing... | isolation source: gut | host: Homo sapiens | place: USA: California
TGCCCGCCATTCCGTTCATCCGCTGGATTTCAGCGCTCGTGGGCTGGATCATTCTGGTGGTGGAAGCTCTGGTCGCGGCTCCGCTCTGGCTCTGCGCCCATGCCCTGCCCGATGGCGAGGGCGCGGCGGGTCAGCACGGCAAACGGGGCTATTTCCTCCTGCTCGGCATTCTCATCCGTCCGCCGCTCATGGTCTGCGGATTCTTCGCCGCCGTCATCCTCATGAATGTGGTGGGACGGATGCTCGGCGCGGGCTTTGAGATGTTTGTCGGTGGAACCATGCAGACCAAAATCATCGGCATCACCGGCACGTTCTCCATGCTCGTCATCCTGGGCATTGTGGTCATCATGACGGCCAACAAGTTCTTTTCCCTGATTCACTACCTGCCCGAACACGTCACCAACTGGATAGGCCAGCAGTTCCATGCCCTTGGCGAAAAGGAAGATCAGGCGGGCGTGAAAAACGTCTTTGTCGGTTCCACCAATGCGGTTTCATCCGGCGCTCATGGAGCCAGAGAGTTGCGCGGGGATTTGTCACGCCAATGGAACAAACCCGGCGCTGGTCTGACGGAAAAGCATTTCAGGAGCTGATATGAAAACGCCTGCTTCCCTCTCAAGTATTGTGGCTGTCGCCGGTGAATCCCGCCAGCATCTGGCGGAACTCCGTTCCGGTTTCCGCTCCCGTATGGCCACGTTCCGGCGTCACCGCGCGACAGAGGAACAGGCCGCGCTGGAAGAAGATTTCAACCTTGTGCTTGCGGCCTGGGGCATGGCTGAAGCTGATATTCCCGGCGTTGTTTCGGCCTTGCGCCTGCGTCTGCTGGTGTTTCTCGCTCCGGCGCTGGCCTGTCTCATCGCATTGGCATGGTCGCACAACCTGATTTCCTTCCTGTCGCTGGCCTGCATCGCGCCTCCCTGTCTGTTCGGCGTTGTCACAACGCTCTGGCGCATTTCCATTCTGCAAAACCGTCACTTTACGCCGCTGTGCCGCTGGCTGCTGCGTTTCCGCAAGCCTTCATAGCGGGCGGGGGCGTGTCTGTTCTAACCATAATATAAGGAGCAATCATCGTGATACCCAAAACCCTGCTGATCGTGTCCTGTCTGGCTCTCGCCGCCTGTGCGGAAAAAGCCGCGCCTCCGGTTCCTTCTTCCGTTGATTTTGTGACGGCCACACTCGGTCAGGCGGCGGAACAGGCGCACGGCGAACTCGCCATGCTCGCCCGATTGCGCGGCCAGGGGATGCAGCCGTTGCTGCCGCCCGCCGATCCTTCTCTGGCGCAATCCGTTTCCATCGACTGGACAGGCGAAGCGTCCGGGGCGCTCAAGGCCATCTGTCTGCAACTCGGCTACCGCTACCGGGAAACCGGCTCTCCCACAGCGCAAACCATGCCCATTGTGGTGCATGGCCTGAACCGTCCGGCGCATGAACTGCTGGAAGACATCGCCTGGCAGATTCAGCCGCAGGGCATGGTGCGCGTTGATCCCGTCAACCGTGTGCTGACGCTGGCCGGAACTTCCGGCACGGAGGGACGGTCATGAGTACAATCGCAAAGCGCCCTCCTGAAATTCTGCCCGACCCCGTGCCTGTGCCGAAAATCGACGACTACAGCTATGTGCTGGGCTTCAGCAAGGGCTATGAGGCCGCTGATTCCTCCGCTGTCTGCTGGGCTTTCGGCGTCTTTGCCGTGCTGGCCATCATCTGCTGCTTCATCGTGCTGCACAACCATCTTGAGCGACTGAGCGATATGCTGTCACGTTTCTGTGTTCCCCCAAAAAGCAAAAAAGGGACATCGGATAACGGCACATTCCTTTCTCTGCTGCTTCCGCTGGTCTTTACAATTTGCCTTGCAGGGTGCGCCGGAAAACAGGGGGAAGTCGTCAATCCCGCGCCCGTGTCGCCGGAAATCGCCAATGCGCCAAAGCCTGCCGATGGCGTAGCCAAAGAGGGAGCGTTTACCCCGCATGATGCCGCATATCGTGAAGACGGCGCGGGACAGTCGCTTGACGTGTATCTTCCCGCCAATCCCGCGTCCGCGCCGCACAAGGACGATCCCGCCGAACTGGTGGAATTGCTGGAAATGAAGGGCACCGGCGGCAAGGAGCAAACCGCCGTTCAACTCATGCGACCCAGGGCCATGCGGGAAGCGGCGAGGCTGGTCACATTCCAGACCGCCATGTCCTGGCGCTACGGCCAGCTTGTGGCGGAAACGGAACGCTACAGCGCCATCATGGATACGGCGTTCAACTTCGCGCCTCTCCTGCTCACGCAGGGGGAAGCCCTGATCATGCCGCCGCAAATCACGCGGGCGGGCGCGTCCATGCGCATCGAGGACGGGGCCACGGCCACAGCCGCCAAAACAACCTATGAACTGCTGGAACCCGCCCGATACATCGCGGTTGTGCCCAACTGGCGGGAATTTCTCATGGCGGACGACTTTCCCGCGCCGGAACAGCCCAACCCCGCCGTGCTGCCGAAGAATGCGGAAGAACGCGCCATCTGGCGGGCGGCGGTGCGCGAAGCATGGGCACAGGGACTGGCCGAAGCGGATCAGCTTTATGCCGACAACGTGTCCCGCATGGCGCGGAGCTATCGCGGCGTCATGCTCTACCACCTGCTCACCGCACAACACCTGATGAGCCGGGTCACTACGGCGTCCGCCGATTTGGGCACGCGAACCCAGGGCAACAAGCTGAACATCGGCCAGAAAGTATATCGGATTACCGCGCCTTCCGCCTTTACCGTCGTGCCCGCACGGCAAAAGAAGGGAGGGAAGCGGCCATGACCGGCATTGGCTTGTATTCCGCTGAACCTCGTATCCGCTGGGATTACTCCCAACTCAACGAGTTGCTGCTCTGGGCCACGCACACCGGCATGTCCGATCTCTGCCTGCGTTCCGGTTTGCCCGCATGGATGCGGCTCAACGGCGCATGGCGGCAGGTCACGCAACGCCCCATCACAACCGATGAACTGCTGACCGCGCTGGAACGCCTGACCAAAAACAATTCCGCCTCGGCGCAAATCAAGTCCGGCCAGTCTGATTACGACTTTGCTCATGAGATTGAGGAATCGCGCGGTGTGCGCCGCCGCTATCGCGGCAACGCCACGCCGGTGGCGGACGGTTATTCCACTGGCGTGAAAATTGTCTTCCGCGCCATTCCCTCCATGCCGCCCGCGCTGGAAGACCTGAACGTGGAACAGGGTATTCTTGACCACGCCATGCCGTCCAACGGTCTGGTGCTGGTCACGGGCGTGATGGGGGCGGGCAAGTCCACGCTGCTGGCCGCCATTTTGCGGCGCATCATCGAAACCGGCGGTCGCCACGTCAGCACATACGAGGCTCCCATTGAGTTTGACTTTGACGCCGTGCCCAACCCCGGCGGGCCTGTTTCGCAAAGCACGATTCCCGAACATCTGAAGTCCTTCCTTACGGCCACGCGCAACTCCACACGCACAGCCCCGGACGTGGTGCTGATCGGCGAAAGCCGCGATCCCGATACCCTGCGAGGCATGATGGAGAGCGCGGAAATCGGCGTGGCCGCGTACTCAACGGTGCATACCCGTTCCGTGCCGGAAACGCTCTCCCGCATCATCAACGTCTTTCCCTTCGCGGAGCGACTGCAAGTCACGGCCACGCTGCTTTCCAGCCTGCGTCTGATTGTTTCGCAACGCCTCCTGCCCCTGCCGGACAGGAGCGGACGTATTGCCCTGCGCGAGTATCTGGCCTTCACACCGGAGATTCGGGAAACGCTGCTGGATACGCCGCTGGAGAGGTTGATTCTGAAAACCGAGGATTTGCTGGCCGCTTCCGGCCAGAGAATGCAGGACGCCGCTCAAGCCGCCTATGAAGAAGGCAAGCTCGCCAGAGAAAACTATCTGGCGATTCTGGCGGAACGCAAGGGCAAAGGAGGAAATGACCATGAAGCAACCCTCTAACATCGTTTCCCTGTCCGACGGCAAGGACAGCACGGCCATGTTGCTCATGCTTCTGGAGCGTGGGGAATCCGTGGAAGACATCGTGTTTTTTGACACGGGATGGGAATACCCCGAAATGTACGAACATCTGAACCGGCTTGAACAGTTTACCGGACGCAGGATCACGCGGCTTCACGCCCGCCTGCCTGTCGGTGTGGAAACGGATAAATCGCCCTTTGACTGGTTTTTCTCCGAAGTGCCCATAACCCGACGGGGCAGCCGGGAAGTCCATATGATTGGCCACAAATGGCCCACCGCAGCTATCCGTTGGTGTACGGGGCACAAACGGGATGCCCTGCGCTCACATCTTATGGCGTTCACTCACCGACAGAACATCGTGTTGCCCCTGCGCCAGTGCATCGGCTTTGCCGCTGATGAGCAGCATCGGCTCGGCAGAGCTGCCAACAGAGACAACGCCTACGGCGTGAAACGGTATCCGCTTGTGGAATGGGGCGTCACAGAGGCCGATGCACTGGCTTATTGCTACAAGCGCGGCTTTACCTGGAACGGACTGTACCGTTTCTTCAGTCGTGTCAGTTGCTTCTGCTGTCCTCTGCAACCTCTGGATGAACTGCGGACGCTCCGACGCCATTTTCCCGATCTCTGGCAAAGGATGCTGACGATGGAATCCTGGCTGCCCGAAAACAAGCGGCGTTTCAGGGATTCCAGCGTCTCCGCGCTGGATGCCCGCTTTGCGGCAGAGGAGGCAAGCAATGGCTGACCTTCTCTGGCGCGATACCGCGCTCACGCCCAAAATCTTCATTCTGGACGCCCGCGCCGTCTTTCCTCTGGCCCTGTGGCTGTTTCACTGGGCATGGTGGACGGCGGGGCTGGCACTCGCCGCCATTGTCGCGCTCTATCTGGTGCAACGCACCGGCATGACGCCGCTTGCCTGTCTGCGGGCAATTCGCGTGGCCTGCATGGGACGGCGGCGGGAAACAAGAAACAATGAAAGCCAGTGGCGCAAACGCTGCCGCTGGCAATAACAAAAGGAAATTGTCATGGAACATTACGCTGCGATTTTGAACCTTGAAGATGCCGATTCGTATTGTCTGCAACAGGATGAACTCTTTGATCACGAGGTACAGGGCACAGTATCACGTTCGATTCTGCTTGGTCACGGGCAGACTGAACATGCGGCCCTGACAGTCGCGCTCAACACTCTCCAGGATAATGGAATGCTGAAAACCTATAAGTGCGAATTTGGCGCTGACGGCATTCTGAAATCCGGTTCGGGCAGGGAAGCTCTGCGTCACCTCTGGCTGTATGACAAAAAAAATGGAACGAGTCCCAGACTTTACCCTTTGCCCGGACATTCCAGTGCTGTGGCTTTTTGTCGCAAGTACAATCTTTCCGAAGAAGCGACAGAGGAACTGTTCATTCTTGTCAGCTCCCTGCTTGACCTGGACGAATAAGGAGCGATGGAAACATGGCTGAACAAAAACGAAACGCCCACGGATTGTTCGACATTCCTGTTCGCTTCCCTGAAAAGGAGCGCGTCACACTCACCCAGGCGGACATTGAACGCCAGCTTGACGCGGGCGCGTTTCTCATGAGCCGCGAGGAAGCCATTGCCGCCGGGTTTATCCATGAACATGACGAACAGGATAGCGTCATAGCTGATATTCTGGAGGTAAAGGCATGAACCAAACACCACAGAAAGAGAAAAAAAGCCGCTTTCAGGTCAGCCGTGAGGTGCAGGAGGAATTTGTCAACGGCATTGCCGAAACCATGATCTCGCTGGCTCAAACGGCGGGAGAATGGCAACGTGGCTGGTCTGGCGACGTACCTCTTGGGATGCCCTTCTGCCCCGTGACCGGCAGGGAATACAGCGGCGCGAACATGGTGCGCCTGCTGTTGACCAGCATCGTCAAGGGCTATGCGGATGACAGGTGGATGACGTTCAAGCAGCTCCAGTCCGTGCAGGCCGACAATCCCGATCTGGAAATGAGGATTCGCAAGGGCGAGCATGGCGTCAAAATCCTGCGGCCGGAAGACGTTTATTACACCGTCAATGAAGATGGAAGCTGGAAATTCCTCTCTCGCGAGGATCTCAAGCGTATCGCGGCAATGATGGATCAGGGGCTGGATGTGCCGGAAGTGCAGCGCAAAACCCTCTTTTATCCATTCACCGTCTTCAACGCCGCTCAGATCGAGGGCTTTCCGGCCAAGGAACGTCTGACGCCGCCCATGTCGGAAATAGAACGCAACGAATTCGTGGAGCGTTTCATCGCCAGTTCCGGCGTACCTGTGGAGCATTACAACGGAGGCCCCTGCTTCAAGCATGGCCAGGATGTCGTCATGCTTCCCTATCCTGACCGCTTTACAGGCACGGATGAATACTATGCGGCCAAGTTGCACGAATTTTTTCATGCAACCGGCCATGAGTCGCGGGAAAACCGCCAGAAAAAGGAGTCGCAAACGCTCAAGGGCTATGCCTTTGAGGAAATGCGGGCGGAAATGTTCTCCATGCTGGCCGGGGCGCGCCTCAACCTGCCCATGCCGGAAAGCAATTCCGCAGCCTACATCGCGCACTGGAACCAGACCTTCTCCGGCGGCGACGCCAAAGCCGTGTTTCAAGCCGCTTCGGAAGCGGCGAAAATACTGACGATTCTGCACCAGTATGAAACCGGCGAGGAACCCACAGCAAAATGGTTCCCAAGACGCGAAGCCTGGCCGGAACTCATTGAAATGCAGAAACAGCGGGATGCCGTCACCGGCGTGTCGTACAGTCAGGATGAAGTGTCCGGCGTTCAGACCTTCACGCCTGTTCAACGCCCGGCCCCGCCAACCCTTGCCGAATCAGTCGCGGCTTTCAAGGAGACAAACAATCTGGCCGTCAAGGCGCGACTGATCCTCCAGAACCCCGACTTTCTGGATATGGCGCTCAAACAAGACCCTCAGCACATCAAAGAGCTTGCAGAGCTTTGCGGTCAGCTTTCCTTTGCCCTGAGTCATGAGGCCGACGCCAGCCAGGAACAGGCTCCCGCTGGCGCTCTGGAAAGCTCCATTCCGCTCACTGAACAGAAAAACGCGGCCAAACGCCGCATGAGGATATAAGATGCGACTGTTTATTGCCGAAAAACCTTCTCTTGGCCGGGCCATTGCCACGGGCCTTGGCAACCAGAAAAAAGCCGAAGGCTGCATCCGCTGCGGCAACGATGTGGTGACGTGGTGCTTCGGGCACATGCTCGAACAGGCATGGCCACGGGATTACAAACCCGAATACGCCCACTGGCGGCGCGAACACCTGCCCATCATTCCTTCCCAATGGAAATACAAGGTCAAAAAGGACGCCGCCGCACAACTTGACATCATCGGCTCGCTGTTGCGGGAAGCCGATTCCGTGGTCAACGCGGGCGATCCCGACCGCGAAGGCCAGCTTCTCGTGGACGAAGTGCTGGAACACTTCCGCTACACGGGACACGTTGAACGTATCTGGCTGGCCTCGCTGGACGCTCTCTCGGTCAAAAAGGCGCTGGCAAATCTCACGGACAACGCCCGCTACGCGCCCTTGCGCGACGCCGCCCGCGCCAGAAGCCGCGCCGACTGGCTGACAGGCATCAACGCCACTCGCGCCCTGACCATCAAGGGACGCTCTGACGGGCGCTCCGATGTTCTTTCTCTGGGTCGCGTCCAGACGCCCACGCTGGCACTGGTGGTCGCCCGCGATCTGGAAATTGCCCATTTCAAGCCCGTTGACTATTTCGTTCTGCGAGCTTCGCTTGTTCACAGTGCCGGAGACTTTGCCGTCACTTTCGTGCCCTCCGAGGATCAGGCCGGACTGGATTCCAGCGGACGCCTGATTGATGCCGCCGTGGCAAACGCTCTGGTCGCGGCCCACAAAAACACGGATGGCCTTGTGGCGGAAGCGACGCGGGAAGCCAAAAGCAAGGCCGTGCCTCTGCCGCATTGCCTGTCTTCCCTGCAAAAAGCCGCGTCCTCAACGCTCGGCATGTCGGCGCAACAGGTGCTGGATACCGCGCAAGCCCTGTACGAGAAAAAGCTGACCACCTATCCGCGCACCGACTGCCGCTATCTGCCGGAAGAACAATTTGCGGACGCCGCCGCTGTGCTGGCCGCGCTCTCCTCGCTTCCCGGTCTGGAGCAGGTGGCGGGCAAGGCGGACGCTTCCCTCAAAAGTGCCACATGGAACACCAAAAAGGTGACGGCGCACCATGCCATTGCGCCCACAGGCGAAGTGCCCCCGGATTCGCTCCCGCAAAAGGAACGCGCTCTCTACCTCATGATCGCCACGGCCTTTTGTCTGCAATTCCACGCGCCTATGCGCTATGAAGCGCAGAAAGTCGTTGTCTCTCTTGCCGATACCCGTTGGGAAACCACGGGACGGCGCATCCTTGACCCCGGCTGGACTGCCTTCAGCGGCCATGACGATGAGGACGACGATCCTGATGAACAATCCCTGCCGCCGCTGGAACAGGGTGATACCGTTCACTGTCGTGACGTGCAGACCCTGAAGAAAAAGACTTCGCCGCCTGCCCGCTTCACCGAGGGAACGCTCATCGAGGCGATGGCCAATGTTCATCGTTTTGTGGCCAATGCTGACGCCAAGACCGCGCTCAAGGAAGCCAAGGGAATAGGTACCGAAGCCACCCGCGCCAAGGTTCTCGAAACACTGAAAGAGCGCGGCTATCTCGTTGCCGACAGGAAAGCTCTTGTCTCCACGCCGCTCGGCAGGGAAGTCATTGCCCTCACGCCGCCCGCACTCAAAGACCCCATCACCACGGCGGAATGGGAATCCCGTCTGGAATCCATCGCGCATGGCGCGGAAACGCTGGATGCCTTTCTGGCTGATCAGTGCCGGATTCTGCCGGACTTGCTTGCTCCGATTCTCGGAGACGGCAAACCCGCCTTTCCCTGTCCTTCCTGCGGCGCGGCTCTGAACCGCCGCAAGCGCAAGAAAGACGGCGCGTGGTTCTGGGGTTGTACCGCCTACCCTGATTGTCCGGTCATCCTGCCTGACGACAACGGCAAGCCCGGCAAGGCCAAACCCAAGCCCGCGCTCTCGGAATACGCCTGCCCGGCTTGCGGCAAACCGCTTGTCAAACGCTCCGGCGCGAAGGGCGAGTTCTACGGCTGTTCCGGCTACCCCGGATGCAAGCGGATCTGTCCGGTCAAGCCGGACGGTTCACCCGATTTCAGCGAGAAAAGCAAGAAAAAGTAATGGGATTTTTGCGGGGAGGGAAACCCTTTTGAAAAAGGGTTCTCCCTCCCCGCACCCCTCCCTTCCCAAAACTTTTATCAGTCAAGGACTACGAAAGATGAAATATATGGTGATGTTTTTGTTGTGCATGATTCTGGCCGCGCCATGCCTTGCCGGTTCCTGTCAGGATATGCAGGACGCCGTGGGCGGCGCGATTCAGGAACGCAATGGCAGGGTATCGGATACGCATGACGTACTCATGCCCGATCCGGAAACGGAGCGCGACGCGCTCTCCGGCTGTCTCGGCTCCATCAACGGCATAGGCGACGCCTTCAGTCTCGGCGTAACGCTTCCGAGCATGGATCAGATCGTTGCGGGCATCTGCAAACAGGTGGATTCCTACATCCACCAGAAAATCAATGACGCGCACAATCAGGTGCTGAATACCGTCAACGGCATTGGCGGCAACAATCCTTTCAAAGTCTATGGCACAAGCGGCGACTACATCCTGCACCTCAAGGGGAAGCTCAAATGAGGGCGGTCTGTGTTCTTTTGCTTGCCCTTTGCCTGACGCCGGACATTGCCCTGAGCGCGCAACGCATGAAAGTCGCGCTCCCGCCTATGCGTCCCCTGACGGCTGACTGCGTTCTGGACGCCGCCCGCGCCAGTGGAATGCCAGCCGCCGCGCTCTTTGCCATTCTCGCCACGGAAGGCGGCAGAATGGGTGAAGCCCTGCGCAACAAAAACGGCACATGGGATTTGGGTTGCTTTCAGGTCAACACGGTACACCTCAAGGATCTGGCCGCGATGGGCATTTCGGCAAGGGCTGTGCTGTGTGATGGCCGCGCCAATGCTCATGCCGCCGCATGGCTGTTACGCAAGGAATACAGGCGCACCGGCAATCTCTGGCAGGCCATTGGCGCGTATCATTCCCGGACGCCACATCGACGTGACGCCTATATCCGGCGCGTCAGAAGCAATCTGGAACGACTTCGGAAGGAAGGGTTGTCTGTGTTGGCGTTGCGGAGCGGGGAGATACGGCCATGAACCAGTCCGGCAATGACAGGGAAGATCAGCGCATTTTCCTGTGGTTTGCGTGCCTGATCATCGTTTTCTGCATTGTGCCGCTGCTGTACGTCGCGCATTCCGAAGTCGTGAACGGCCCGCTTTTGACGCTTGCGAAAGCACAGATCAAGGCGTTCACGCCGTTTTTCGAGGAAGCGGAAATCGCTTTCGGACGCATTGACGCCGCCGATCCCGCCGTCCTGTCCTGGGACACCATGCAAAAAGTCCTGCGCTACACCGGCTCGTGGATTCGCTGGCCGTTTCTTCTGCTGCTTGTCCTGTTCGGCGTGGCCTCCATCTTCATGGGTCGCGTGAGCGGACTTGTCCGGCGTTTCAACATGGAAAGTCTGCTGAAAAACAATGCGGAGTCCTTCCCCTGCCTGCGGCCTGTGGTGGGACGCGGCAAGTACCTGCTCTCGCCAGCGTCCTATGATTCCGGCTTGTGGCGAATCGCCCGGACGCCGGTGCAATTCGCGCTGGAGCATGGCCTGCTGCTGGACGAGCAGGGAAAACCGTTCACGCCGGAACAGGCTCTGAAAAACGGTCTGCCATCCACGGCGCTTCCCGCCTGGGGCCATGCGCGGCTGGATGAAGAAAAAGCCCGTGCCGTGCTGACGGAGCAGCTTGGTAAACCATATGAAGGCGACAAGGGCTTTTCACCCTGCCGCCATGTCCTGGCTGCCGCCTTTCTGGCCTATGCGGACGGGGACAAGAAGGGCTGCATTGCCCTGCTGGATGCCGTTTCTCTTTCCTATGCGGAGGAAAACGGGCAGGCGTCCTGTCCTGTTCTGAAAGACGACAGCTTTGTCAGCAAGTTGAAAAAACAATGGGAATGCCACTCCTCCGTGCTGAACGAGACGTGCCTGACCATCCATGCCGCCTATGAACTGCCCTGGTTCATGGCTCTGCTGAACAGGGCGCGGCAAAAAGGCGTGCTGGCCACTTCGCAATTTCTCTGGCTTCGACCGCTGGATCGTCCGCTCTGGTACGCCCTCAACCAGTGCGGCGGACGTGCGGCATGGGCCGAAGGCTTTGCGGCATGGGCGCATTATCAGGCGGAGGAAAAAGCCGGAAGGCGCCTGGCCGAACCTCATGTTCAGCCCGCTGTCGCCAGTCTCAGGCAATCTCTGGCGGCTCAGGGCTGGCTGACCGAAATCTTTGTGCCGCCCATGCCGGAAGCAGATCCGGTTCCACCCGCCTTTCCCGCCGAAACGTCACCCCCGGAGACGAAAACTTCTTCCATTGAACCGCCGCCGGACGTGGTGCTGGCCGAAGCGGAAGACAATCCCGAATACGACGCCAATGATGATGAACCACTGGCTGACGAATATTTTTAGAGGTTATGTATGAACAGACAAATCAGAGGTCTGGAAGACCACGAAACACAAGAGAAAAAACGCCTGTACCGCGACGTGCGTTCCCCCTCGCAACGTCTGGCGGACGCGCTCAGGACCGGGGAGATGCAGACCGGCGGCATTTTTGCGGCGGGGGCGTGTCTCCTGCTTTTTCCGGCCTGCGCCACGCCGCTGTTCTGCCTCGGACTGGCGCTTTTTCTCGCCCGCTGTGCCTGCGTGAACAACGAACGCCTGCCGTTCCGTATGCCGATGGGGTTGTACGGCACGGACAGGGGCGATCCGCTCCCGGGCAGGAGCGGTTTTGCCAAACCGGAAGGCATTTTCTTCCTCGGCAACCGTGTGCAGGACAAAAGAGAGCTTTGGCTGAAAGCCAAGGATATTCTAACCCACGCGCTTCTGTTCGGCACAACCGGCTCCGGCAAGACGGAAACGCTCGTTTCCCTGTCCTACAACGCGCTGGCAACAGCGTCCGGCCTGTTCTACATCGACCCCAAAGCCTCGCCCAAGCTGGCCGTGCAGATATGGCAGATGGCGCGTTTTCTGGGGCGTGACGATGATTTTCGCGTGCTGAACTACGGCACAAGCGGAAAAGTGAAGGGGAAAAGTCCCCGCCGCCTTTCCAACACCAACAACCCGTTCACATTCGGCTCGGCGGAAGCCCTGACGCAACTCCTTGTTTCCCTTATGCCCGCAAGCGAAGGCGGCAATCAAATTTTTGCCGACAAAGCTCAGGCTCTCATTTCCGGCGTCATGTATGCTCTTGTCGATCTGCGGGATCAAGGGGTTCTCAAGCTCTCCACCTCGATCATTCGTGATTCTCTGGCGCTGGAAAAATGCGTGGCTCTGGCCCTGCATCCCGCACTGACTGAAGAATCCCGCGCCTCCATCCAGGCGGCTCTTGCCACCTCCGGCTGGATTGCCGGGCGCGACCTGAAAGACCAGCCGGAATCCTTCGCGGAGCAGTTCGGTTACGCACAATCCTACTTCGGCAAGGCTCTTTCCAGCCTGACGGACACCTACAGCCACATCTACGGCGCGGAAGATGGAGAAGTGGACTTTGCCGACAGCATCATGCAACGACGCATCCTCGTGGTTTTATTGCCTTCTCTGGAAAAAGCTCCCGCTGAACTGGCAAGTCTCGGCAAGATCAGTCTCTCGGCAATCCGCAATGCCTGTGCCGTAGGGCTTGGCGCGAATATCGAGGGCGATGCCGCTGATGTACTGGAGGCTCTGCCCACTGATGCCATAGGCATTGGCCCCTATCTCTGCATTGTGGACGAATACGCGGCCATTGTTACGCCGGGCTTTGAAGTCGTGCTGACACAGGGACGCGGCCTCGGCATTGCCGCCATTGTGGCGTCACAGGACTACGCCGGTATTCTGGAAGCTGACCAGAAGGGAGCGCAACAGATGGTTGCCAATACGTCCATAAAAATCTTCATGAAAATGCAAGACGCTGAAAAAACATGGGAACTGATACGCGGACAGGCCGGACAAAGCACGGTTCTCAGAACAACAGGATTCAACGTCAACGAGCAAGTCAGTTCCGACTACCGCGACGCCATGAATACTACAATAGAGCAGGAAGACCGTGTTGTTCTGCGCGACTTGCAGGAACAGATAGAGGGCGAAGCCCACTTTGTCTTTTCCGGCCAGATCGTCCGGGGCGACATGTTCTACGCCAATCCCTCTCTCAAAAAGGCGCAACTGCGCGTTCCTCAGCTTTTACAACTTTCCCTGGAGAAACAGTATGATCATGCGGCATAATATCGCCTTCTTACCGGCTCTTTTCCTTTGTGGCCTTCTGAGCTTCTTCCAGTCCGCTCATGCCGGAACACCCTTATCTGACCGGCTCGCCGTGGAAGCTGGCGTCAAAACTGAGATCGCCAAAGACCTGTCTCAGCCTCACATGCCTCTGGAAACACTCTCCGGCAGAACCTGCCTTGACGGTCGTTCCGTGGACGTCTTTGAGGGAGACATCCTTGAATACTGGACGAATCTCGAATGCCCCTATTGCGGCATTCAGGAGCCGCTTCAGGCGCAACGCAACAATCCCAACCTGTGCATCGTTGTACGGCATATCCCGTCTGATGAATACGGCGAATCCCTCAAAAAAGCTCTGGCGTATGAGGCATTGCGCGGCTTTTCCGGCAATGCGGCGCATCGCTTCTGGGATGCCGTCCTGCCCAAAACCTCACTCGGCATTCCCGTTCCGTATGAGGCCGCTTTGCAGGCCGCGCTTCAGGAAGCCGCCATTGCGCCGGAAGCCTTTGCGGACGCCCTGCAAGCTGTCGCTCCTCTCATCAGCGCGGATATTGTCGCCGCGCAATCGCGCATCATGTCCACGCCAACATGGATTCTCAACGGCATCCGCTTTCCGGCCTGCGATTTCAAGGCCGGAGAACTGCCTACGGCTCTGGAACTGGCTCGCAAGACTCGCGCCGGGGACGCGGACGCTCAGGAGCGCGTCATCGGGATTATCACGCGCGGCCTGCTGAATGAGCAGCTTCTTTGAGAGGAAGATATGAACGTGCATTTTTCAAGCAAAAAACATGATTGGGCAACGCCCTGGCCGCTGTTCCGGGAACTGGATACCAGATTTGGACCGTTTGACCTGGACGTATGCGCCACGGCGCTGAACGCCAAGTGCGAGAAGTTTTTCTCCCCGGAAGATGACGGACTGAGCCAGGTCTGGCATGGCGTCTGCTGGATGAATCCTCCCTACGGGCGTGCGCTGCCGCATTGGATACACAAGGCGGTAGTTGAGGTCTGGTCGGAACGCGCCCGCAGAGTGACCAGCCTGCTTCCCTCCCGGACGGATACGAGGTGGTGGCACCAATACGTTCTCTGTCACGCAACCGAAATCCACTACCTGCGCGGACGAATCCGTTTTGAAGGAGCCAGTTTTCCCGCGCCGTTTCCAAGCGTTGTGGCTCTCTTTGAAAAGCGACCGGCAACAGGAAATATTCATTCGATAGGTCAAATGGGGTGTTTTTGCTGTCGGGGAAGAAAAGATGCTTGACCTTTTGCCGGAGTCTTTTTATCTTACTTTCAAGCCAATACTTGAAAATAAGAAACAAGGAGAACAGGCATGGAACTGGCCAAGCTCACCTCGCGCTGTCAACTCACGCTCCCCCGTGAAGTCCGGCAAAAGCTCGGCGTCAAGGAAGGGGACAAGGTTGTCTTTTATGAACATGACGGGCGCATTGTCATTGACAACGCTGAAAAGCTGAAACTCGCCCAATCGGAACACAATGACGGGTAGCTCCGCTCTCGCGCCGCCTGCCTGTCTCTTGATATAAGGATAGGAACGCATGGCCAGACGGCGCAAACAGACAAACGATCCTCGCCAGTTGTCGTTGTTCGACGTGATGGCGACACAGATCGAGGAAATACGGGAAGAAAAGATTCAGGACGATATGCGGGAGGCCGCTCCCCCCGCACAGGACGAACAGGTACAGCCTGCTTCCGCTGTGCCGGAGTCGGCACCCAAACAGGGCTTTTCCTTTCCGACACAGAAGGCGGAAAGAACGCTCCTCGGTGTCAACGGCAACGGCGAATCCGTGTACGAAATGCGCGATGGCTCGCGTATGCACAGCCGTGACCCGAACATCATGCAGGTCATGGACGGCGAAAAACGAACGCCGGAAAAGCTGTTTGAGGCCGGAGCCGACGAGTACCTGACCATACAGGAAATTCACCATTTCACGCAGACCCTTCCCTGGGAGGTGCAACATGCTCGACAGACAAACGTATCCTCTGGAAATCGCAAGAAAGGTTCTCAAGCCCGAAACAATCAACGACGTGAGAAGCGAGGGCTACACTCTCCTGGGCTACTCGATTTTGGATCGCTGGGCGCTGAACAGCCCGGACGAGTTGAAGAAGCTGGAAGCGATGGGGGACGCCGAGTTCATGCTGAAGCTGTACGGCCAACAGCAGACGGAAGCGCGGGCATTGAGCAGCGAGACAGCGAGGCAGGCGAGCCTGCGGGGGATGTCGGACTCCGAGATATTGCGGAGCATGGGCATCGACATGAGCCTGAAAATTACCGAATAAGTCCCGAAGACCGGCTGGGCGTTGGCGGCGCGAAAACCAAATATGCGGATAACGTCGCCGCCATCCGCCTGCTGCAACAGCTTCAGGCCAGCAACGCAAAGCTGGCCACGCCGGAAGAACAGAAAGTCCTTGTCCGCTATGTGGGCTGGGGCGGTCTGCCGCAAGTCTTTGACAGCAAAAATGAACAGTGGGCCGCCGAATACCGGGAAATGCAGGGCCTGCTT
>QWCK01003821.1_pt1 | contig 15828 bp, 12 predicted proteins | sample 1972571 | NCBI WGS metagenome assembly QWCK01 (sample SAMN09866710, study PRJNA288562) | Human gut metagenome isolate term2_stool, whole genome shotgun sequencing... | isolation source: gut | host: Homo sapiens | place: USA: California
GGACGTATCCAATGCCAATACCATGATTGTGTGGGAAGCGAACCGCCTGGGCCTTTCCCAACTCTACCAGCTACGAGGGCGCATCGGCCGGAGCAATCGCATGGCCTACGCCTACTTCACTTATAAGCGAGATGCCAGCATTTCCGAGGTGGCGGAAAAGCGTCTCGCCGCCATACGGGAGTTTACGGAATTCGGAAGCGGTTATAAAATCGCCATGCGGGATTTGGAAATACGAGGTTCGGGAAATATTTTAGGGGAGAGTCAACACGGCCATATGAACGCCATCGGCTACGATCTCTATATAAAACTTCTGCGTCAAGCCGTGAGCCGCGCAAAAGGAGAAGAGGACGTGGAGACCACGGACACATCTTTAGATGTGCTCATCGATTCCTATATTCCCAAGTACTATATTCAAGACGAAGCGCAGCGTATGGAGATGTACCGTAAAATCGCCGTCATCGCCGACGATGAAGATGAGCGGGATATGATCGACGAGTTGATCGACAGGTTCTCCGATCCGCCGAAGCCCGTGCTGCAATTAATTCATCTGTCAAAAATTCGGCACATGGCTTCCACCCTCCGAGTGGAGACGGTACAGCAGAAAAAAGACGACTATACTTTGGAATTTATCGAGGGCTATGAATTGCCTCTGGCTCTCATGAATGAAATTACCAGTGTATTCGGAAAAAAAGTGGTCTTCGGCTTCGGCGAACGATCGATCATCACCCTTACGGCAAAAGAAAAGCCGTTGGAAGCTCTCGAAAAACTTTTAGAGCTGATGAAAATACACAAATCCCACACACGCAAATCATAAATCCTTGTTATAATGAATAAGAGAATAAAAAGAAAAGAAAGGACAGTTATGACATTTTCTAAGACAATTAAAAAAATCGGCACCGTGGCCTTGGCGGCTTCGGTACTGTTAACCGGTTGCGGTAAGAAACCCGGTGTAGCGGTTACGGTCAATGGAGAAGATATTCCCATGGCGCGCTACGAGAGAGAATACAAGGTGCAGGCTCAACAAGCCGTCGCCCAATACGGCGAAGATTTCCTGAAACAGGAAGCACAAGACGGCAGCAAGAAAACCATGGGCGAGCTTATGCGCGAAAATACTTTGGAAAACCTCATCGGTCTCGAAGTGATCAAACAAGATGCTAAGAAAAACAAGATCACCGTCAGTGACGAAGAGGTCAACCAAGAGCTCGAAAATATGAAGAAGATGTACGGCGGAGAGGAAGGACTTAAAAAGGTTCTCGAAGCCAACAAAATGGAAATGGACGAGCTGAAAGAGTATATGTCCACCAATCTCTTAATGCGTAAGTATCAAGAGAAAATGCTGAAAGATCTCGAGCCTACTGAAGAAGAAATGAAGGCTTATTACGAAAAGCATAAAGACGAATTTAAAACGGCAGAAGCCAGTCACATTTTAGTGGAAACTAAGGAAGAAGCCGAAGCTGTTAAAAAAGAATTAGACGGCGGAGCAGACTTTGCAAAACTCGCCAAAGAAAAGAGCAAGGATACTCAATCGGCTGAAAACGGAGGCTCCTTAGGCGCTTTCGGTCCGGGACAAATGGTGAAGGAATTCGACGAAAAAGTATTCTCCATGAAGCCGGGCGAAATCAGTGAACCTGTGAAGACGCAATTCGGTTTCCACATCATTAAGCTCGACAAGATCAACGACAGTTTCGATGCGTCGAAAGATGCTGTAAAAGAAGCCATGATCAAAGAGCGTTTCCAAGAACACAATGAAAAACTTCGCAAGAAGGCAAAAGTGAAACGCTATGTGGATACGGCAAAAGATATTCCCGTAACTGTAGAACAAGCCGAAGCTCAAAAAGGTGAAGGGGCAGAGAAAAACAAGGGAAATAATGCCAAGGCCGCCAATGAGGCGAAGGCCGATAATGGTAAAAACGAATCAAAATAAATTAAAAAAGAGCGCGAGGAGCGCTCTTTTTTGCTGCAAAAAAATATTACGATGGAAAATGGCTGAAAACAGGGGAAAAACGGCAATTTCACTAGACAAAAAAGCCGTTGGATAGTACAATAGCAAAGGTAAAAGGGGGACGTTATGGGAAATCTGCGAATTATAGGTCTCGGACCGACGGACGCAAGCGGTTTGACGGCTAAAGCTATCGCCGCCATCGAAGATGAGTCTGAAAACTTTCTGCGGACGAAATATCACGATGCCGTGGATTATTTTGATTCCCACGCCATACCTTATACGAGCTACGATCATTTATACGATACCTTGGAAGATTTCGACTCAGTCTATCGGGCTATAGCCGATGACTTAATCGAACGTTCCAAGACGTGCAAGATCAGCTACTTTGTTCCCGGCCATCCCTTGGTGGCGGAAAAAACCGTGGTCTATTTATTGGAACACGACCCCACCATCGAGATCGTCGACGGCTTAAGTTTTATCGAACCGGTTTTAAGAGGCGTCAGAAAAGACCCGGTAGAGGGCCTGCGTTTTATAGACGGCGATAATTTTTCCGATCTCGACATCGACGTACACGTGGACATGCTCATGACCCAAGTCTATAACAGACGGGTCGCAAGCGATGTAAAACTCGTGCTCTCCGATTATTACGGCGACGAACACGAGGTCTATGTATTAAGTCATGCCGGTCACCCGGAGAAGGAGAAAATCCTGAGCCGTCCGCTCTATATGCTGGACCGCTACGACGACTACGGTTTCGAAACGACACTCTATGTGCCGAAGAGCCAAAGGGCCGTCGCCGTCGGCGATGTTACAAGACTCGTTCGGCGTTTGCGCGGAAAAGACGGATGTCCCTGGGACCGAGAGCAAAGCCATGAAAGCATGAAAGCCAATTTGATTGAAGAAGCGTATGAAGCCGCTTACGCTATTTCTACAGGCGACAGTTATCGCTTGGAAGAAGAGCTCGGCGACGTACTGTTTCAAATTATTTTCCATTCGGAACTTGCCGAAGAAGAAGGTACTTTTTCTTTTGAAACGGTGGTCGAAAACCTCGTAGAGAAGATGGTCCATCGCCATCCTCACGTTTTCGGCGAAGGCCACCGGGACTGGGAGGTCCTTAAGGCTGAAGAGACGGGGAACAAGACCCTGGCCGAGAAGCTCAAGCATTTACACGGCCTACCCGCCCTTATGCGCGGACAGAAGATGCTCCGCAAAGCCGAAGATCCAATGAACGCGTTTTTCGCCGGCTATAAAAATGGCGGCGATGAACGCTATGTTTCGGAACTTCTTCGCTTATTAAAAGAAGCGGAAGAAGAAGGTATCGATCTGGAGACGTCCTTTTCCACAGCTTTAAAAGCTTTTGAAGAAGACGTTCGAAGCAAGGAAGAAGGAAACTGAAAATTAGGAGGATAAAATGAACAAATCTGAACTTATTGCAAGCATTGCAGAAAAGAGCAACCTATCTAAGAAAGACGCTGAAAACGCATTAAACGGTTTCTTAGACACCATCGAAGAAGCTTTATCCAGCGGTGAAAAAGTACAATTAGTTGGCTTCGGTACCTTCGAAGTTCGCGACCGCAAGGCACGTGAAGGTAGAAACCCCAGAAACCCCGAAGAAGTTATTAAGATTCCCGCTTCCAAAGCTCCGGTATTCCGCGCAGGTAAAGCACTTAAAGAATCTGTCAATAAATAAGATAAGGGCTCGCAAGAGCTCTTTTTTTAAAGGAAGAATTATGAGAATCGACAAGTTTTTAAAAAATTCCCGCATTATTAAGCGTCGCACCGTGGCAAAAGACGCCTGCGACGGCGGACGTGTAAAGATCAACGACAAGACGGCCAAAGCCGGGGACGAAGTGTCCATCGGCGATATTATCGAAGTACAATTCGGCAACCACAGCCAAAAGGTTCGGGTTGTGGACATTAAGGACAATGTTCAAAAAAAGGGTGCCGAAGATCTCTATGAAATCCTCGCCGAGGATTGAAAATATGGCGTAAACATGCGATACTATATAGACTGAGGTGATAGAATGAAAAAGCATAAACAAGTCCATAGACTGCCTATACAAACGGCGCGATTCATGATCTTGTTCGTGGGTCTTGTTTGTGTACTCATCACCTTTCGAAGTTATCGCATGACGGCGATTAGGCGAAAAGAGCTTCAAGCCAATCGCGAAAAGATCGAACAGCGTGCGAAGGAAATTAAACGTACCGGTGAGGATATTCGTCGAAGCGACGATTTGGAATTTGCGGAAGAAGTGGCCCGTGAAGATCTGGGCATGGTCAAGCCTCGAGAGGTACTTTATATCGACAAGAGTAAAGATCGTGAAGGCGATCGGAATAAGGAGGATGTAAAATAATCTATGGCAATTGAAGTGGGAAGTATTCTAGACGGCGTAGTAACCGGAATTGTAAAATTCGGTGCCTTCGTTCAAATGGATGAAGAAAACAGCGGCTTGGTACATATTTCGGAGATTTCCGACGAATATGTCAAGGAAGTGTCCGATGTCCTTTCAAAAGGACAAAAAGTAAAGGTAAAAGTTTTAAACATCGAATCCGATGGAAAGATCGCGCTCAGTATTAAACAGGCGCAGCCGAAAAGTGAACAGAGAAAAAATCTTCCCCAGGCGGTTCAATTGAACAGAGAAGTGCACAAATCCGACGCATCTAACTTTGACGACATGTTAAATAAATTCATGAAAGTCAGCAATGAAAAGATTGAATCGGCAAAACAACGCCGTAATGTGCGACAAGGAAAGACGAAAAGACGATAAGAAGCGCCGCTCTGCGGCGTTTTTTTGATGGGAGGTTCCTTTGGAAGCGATCTTTGATGACATAATTCATAAGGACTCAAAAATTCTCCTCGCCTTATCCGGAGGACCGGACTCCATGTATCTTCTCTATCGGCTCGTGGAATATCGTAAGGAGATTCCCTTTTTATTGGAAGCCGCTCATTTGCATCACGGCTTAAGGGAAGAGGCGGACGAGGATCTGGCCTTCGTTCGTCGCATCTGCAACGAGTGGAATGTGGATTTAATCGAAAAGCAAGTTCAAGTGGCGGATTATGCGAAAAAGCATAAGCTGGGCATCGAAGAGGCGGGGCGCCTATTACGCTATAAGTTTTTCAGAGAGCACAAGCGAAAAGGCGGTATGATCGCCCTGGCCCACCATCTGGACGATCAGGTGGAGACCATGCTCCTTCGCCTGATTCGCGGCACGGGCCTCGAGGGTATCGGCGGGATGAAGGTAGTGGAGGGAGATTTATTTCGCCCTCTCCTTCATATGACGAAGAAGGAGATTTTAGATTATCTTCATGAGCGCGAGATTCCCTATGTTTTGGATCATACCAATGACGAGGCCATCTATACGAGAAATAAAGTCCGCCTGGACATCGTGCCTTCGGCAGAATCTATTAATCCGAATTTTTCTGCGGTGATGGAAAGCTTTCGCTCCATGGCCGTGGAAGACGAAGATTACTTAAAATCTGTAGCCCTCAACTACTACGAGGGAAATAAAGAAGCGAGAGAGGGAGAAGTTGCCTTAAAGGTCGATCTCTTTAGCGAGTCCCCGAGCATATGGAGCCGGGTCTTGCGCCTCGGAATTGAAGAGGTGCGGGGAGATCTGAAAAACATAAGCTATGAGCATATTCGCTCCCTGGAAGTGTTAAAGTCGGCGGAGACGGGGAAGGGCGTAGACCTTCCCGGCTTGAGAATTACGAAATCTTACGGCGAGATCATTATCGCGAAAGATCGGGAGGAAGTTTCCTTCATGGACGATGTCATCCTTCAAAACGGGGCGGCGGAATTTAACGGCCACCACTTCCTTCTCGACGGGGAAGGCGTAGACGGGATCCGGATAAAGGATCCCGAAGCCGTGCGCATTCGCACCCGTCGTCCCGGCGACAGGATCCGTTTAAAAGTTGGCAGCAAGAAAGTAAAAGATATTTTTATAGACGAAAAAATAGAAAGATCGAAGCGCGATCATTGGCCCGTCGTCGAAGAGGACGGGGAAATTATTTGGCTTGTAGGCCTGAGAAAAAGTGTGAGACAGGAGGAAAAAGAATGGAAAAAACTCATGTGGACTCCATCGCCCAAGATGTAGGCGAGGTTTTACTTTCTAAAGAAGATATTCAGGCGGCAGTGGACCGTATCGGAAAGCAGGTGACGGAGGATTTTAAAGGAGAACACCTTATCGTCATCGGCATTTTGAAAGGAGCCTTTGCCTTTATGGCGGATTTAATTCAGGCCATCGATCTTCCCATGGAGATCGACTTTATGGATGTCTCAAGCTACGGCACCTCCACTACATCCAGCGGCGAGGTACGTATTTTAAAAGACCTCTCCACCTCCGTAGAAGGAAAAGCTGTTCTTATTGTAGAAGATATTGTCGACACAGGCCTTACCCTGAGCTATTTGACGAAAGTGATGGAAAGCCGAGGCGTGAAAAAAGTGGGTATCGCCACACTTCTTACGAAGCCTTCCCGCAGAGAACGAGCTGTCAATGTAGATTACATCGGCTATGAAGTGGAGGATAAGTTCGTCGTAGGCTACGGCATCGACTATGCCGAAGAATATCGCAATCTTCCCTTTGTAGGAGTATTGAAACCTGAGATCTACGAAAAATAGTTTAGAACTTCCGTTTATGGTATACTACAATTTACCATGTAAAGGAGGGTTATTATATTGAATAGAAAATGGAGCGGCGTAGCTTTTTACCTCGCACTTCTTGTCATGTTGATTTTCGGTATCTACTTATTTAAACCCAATCAACGAGGCGTGGAAGAGATCAGCTATACGGCGCTCGTCGATATTATAGATAAAAAGCAAGTGGAATCAATGGACCTTAAGGGAACGGAAGCGGTAGTCACAAAGACCGATAAAAACATCGTGCGTACCAATATCCCCCCTATGGTTTGGGATTCTTTCTATAAGAGCCATTTGGAAAAACCTGTGGAAGAGGGTACTATCGCTCTGTCCGCTACACCTGTAACGGAAAATACCTCGACGGTGACGAGCTTTTTGCCCACCTTCGTCGTCATGCTCTTTATGGGATATCTCTTTTTCAGCTTTATGCGTACCCAGCAAGGCGCCGGAGGTCGCATGATGAATTTCGGCAAGAGTAAAGCCCGCATGATGGAAGAAGAGGACGGCAAGAAGATTACCTTTGACGATGTCGCCGGCTTAAAAGAGGAAAAAGAAGAGCTGGGCGAAATCGTCGATTTTCTTAAAAGTCCCTCGAAATTTGTCTCCATGGGCGCACGGATTCCTAAGGGCGTCCTCCTCGTAGGGCCTCCCGGAACAGGTAAAACCTATCTTTCGAAATCTGTCGCCGGCGAAGCGAAAGTGCCATTTTATATTATGAGCGGTTCGGATTTTGTAGAGATGTATGTAGGTGTCGGGGCGAGTCGTGTGCGCGATCTGTTCGAGACGGCGAAAAATAACGCACCCTGTATTATTTTCATCGACGAAATCGACGCCGTAGGCCGCAGACGTGGCGCAGGTTTAGGCGGCGGCCACGATGAGCGTGAGCAGACCCTTAATCAATTACTCGTAGAAATGGACGGTTTCGGTACCAATGAAGGGGTTATCGTCATGGCGGCAACGAACCGTGCCGATATTTTAGACCCTGCGCTCCTTCGCCCGGGTCGTTTCGACCGCCAGATTGTCGTAGGCCTTCCCGATATGCGCGCAAGGGAACAAATCTTAACTCTGCACGGCAAGAAAAAGCCCTTGGCAGAGGATGTGGATATGAAAGTCGTGGCCAAGCGCACGGCCGGCTTTACCCCTGCCGACCTTGAGAACCTTATGAACGAAGCGGCTCTCTTGGCCGCCAGGGAAAATCTGAAAAAGATTACCATGGATATCGTAAATGAAGCGAGCATTAAGGTGATCGCAGGCCCTGAGAAGAAGAGCTCCGTTATGAAGGAAAAAGAGCGCAAGCTTACGGCAGTTCACGAAGCGGGGCACGCCGTAGTTTCAAGGCTTCTTCCCGATCACGATCCCGTGCATATGATTACCATCATTCCGAGAGGCCGCGCCGGCGGCTTTACCGCTTATCTCCCGGAAGATGACATTATGCACTACACCACCAAATCGGAGATGCTCAATCAACTGGTAAGCCTGTTGGGCGGACGGGTGGCGGAATCCCTCGTCCTCGACGATATTTCCACAGGTGCCAGCAATGATATCGAGCGAGCAACGAAGATCGCCAGAGAAATGGTCACCACTTACGGCATGAGCGATGAAATCGGAACGCTTACCTACGGCAGCGACTCCGATTCTGTCTTCCTCGGTAGGGACATGGGGCATACGAAGAATTATTCCGAAGAAGTAGCTTCTGAAATTGATCGCGCCATGCAGAAATTCGTTCATGAAGCTTATGAGAAAGCTCATGATCTGTTAAAAGAAAATCTGGATATTCTCCTTAAGGTTTCCGACGCCTTATTGGATAAAGAGACTATCAGCGGCAAAGAATTCGAAGCAATTTTTGCCGGCGAATCTGTAGAAAAAGACGACTACAGCAGCGGCGAACATTTGGAAAAAGATGATCTTTCCGAAGAAGTGGTAGAAGAGCTGGAGAAAAAAGAAGATAAATAAACAATTGACCCCCGAAATCCGTAAGTAGGATCTCGGGGGTCTTATTATTGCCGGAATAAACAGGAGGGTATAACATCTTATAATTTCCGGGTAACGGAAGCGAGACTATGTAAAAAACCATTGAGAATAATCTCAATGGTTTTTTATCGATCTATTTACTGTTTCAGTGAGCGGTAGACATCGAAAAGTTCTCCGGATTTCAAGCGCTCTCCGTCACCTATAGCAACGAGATGATTTTGTTCCATTATTTTTTTTATCAGATCACTGAAACCGCGAAGATCTTCCACGGTGGTGGCCATGGCCTCCACCTTTTTCTTTTCAATGGATTCGGCGGTAGTGCCGTTTAAGAAGCGTTTAAAGTCCAAGACACCGTAAGCTGAAGGCGCGAGATGCGGATCAAAAGCGTTCATCACGCCGATAATCATATCCGTAAGATCTCTTTCACTTAAGGTGAGGTCCTTTAAAAAGCCCGCCATACGGTCGTAAACATCGATGGTTTTTTCAACTTGTGGATCTCGGTAAGAATAGGTGGCCACGTCGCCGAAGCGGGTAATGCGAATGCCTGCGCCGTAAGCGCCGCCTTTTGCGCGAATTTCCTTGTGGAGGAAGAGATTACTTAGCACATTGGCGAGAACCACGAGTTTGCCGTTGTATTCGTAGTCTGCCTCCTGTAAACTGCCGCCTTTGGAGACATAGTTTACCATGGAATTCAGTGTAAAAGCTTCGTTTTGATGATCGGCTTTGTAGTCGATTGAGGCGTTATCATAAACCGCTCCGTCGAAATGGTGAAGGTGATTGGCGAGGGCCGCTTCCGCCATGGGGATTTCCTCATCATCGGCAATAAGATTGGCCGTTAAGCGGGAGGCGGTGAAGATCTTTTTCGCCACTTTTTCCAATTGGTCGGCGACGGATCGGTAGTCACCTTTTTTAATGAGATCACAAACGAAGAAATAAAAATCCAAACCGTTCATATGATCATCGACATAAGCGGCTTCACTATAGTGGACGCGTACGCGGTTCGAGACGATGGAATGGCCGGATTGAAGGAAAGACGACGCCATGTCCGCCTTCATAGTCTCGAGAATCGTCTTGAGTCGCCCTTCGTCGTGAAGATGGCTCTTTGAGAGCATCTCTTCCAACACGGCGTAGCCCCGGGCCTGTTGACGGGGAAGGGCGCCTGTGGAAATAAAGAAGTAAGGCACGTAGCCTTCATCCATCTGCTCCAGCGGGGTATCGAAGGTAAAGCCGCCGCCGGAGAGGAAGGTTTCCGTTTCAAGTTCCGCTTCCGTATAGTGCTCGGTAGCAATTTTACCTAAGACATCGGAGAGCACGGAGGCATAGGCCAATTCCTCAAGATTTAAATGTTTCATATCGAAAGCCCAGTTCGTGTAGATGATTCCGTTGGTATTTAAGGGATTGGTAGTGAGGGTGATCCCCGAAAGCTCGGTAACATTTCTCGGAATGTCCGTGATTTTTTTAGAGAGATCGGAAAGTTCCAACTTGGGAATGGTAGCCTTGGCTTCTTCCGAATCGGGAGCTTCCTGATATTCATTTAAGTCTCGAGTGAGGGAAATAATTTCTTCGCGCTCGGAATCGGAAAGGGCAGTATAAGCCTCTTTTTGTTTCTCTCTGCGCTTTTCTTCCAGTCGCTTTTCTTTACCGATTTCCGGGTCGATGCGCATGACGATGCGATGCGGCACGTCGAGGAAAAATTCTCTAACAGCTTTTTGGAAATAATCCGTACCGATTTTTTCCCGTAGTGCTTCCAGTTTCGGAGAAAGCTCCAATCCGTCCAGTGGATTTTGTCCGTACAGCCAGGTGTTCAACGCGCTGATGTATTGGAGTAAATCGGCATGGGCACCGCCACCTCGACGAACGGTAAATTCAAATTTTTCAAGGGTCGCCTTAAGCACCTCTTCGTCGACGCCGTTTTCTGCCACATCTTCCAAGGTCTCCATGACGATGCGTCTGAAGTCCTCGTAACGTTCCCTCTTGGCGTTATAGCAATAGATTGTAAAGTCCCAGGTATTGGAGGCGGAAAGCTCGGAGTATACGTCTTCGCCTATACCTGCATCCCTAAGTCTTTTTTTAATGAGCCCGTTTTCGCTTTCTACAAGAAGTTCCTGGAAGAAACTTCTCAGAAGCAGATCCTCCGGCGTTGGATCCACCTTCGACGAAAAGGACAGGGCGAAATAGGATTTGCCCTCGGGATCTTCATCTTCCGAAAGATCGTACGTTCCCGTAAATTCCTTAGGGCTGTCATACATACTGTGCTCAACGATTTCAGACTTGGGATTAATGGCGTCAAATTCGGAAAGATAAGCTTCATCTAAATAAGCTAATCGCTCCTCGAAATCCATATCCCCTGCGAGGAAAATATAACTGTTGGAAGGGTGATAATAACGGCTATGGAAATTTAAAAAATCATCGAATGTAAGGTCGGGAATATGATCGGGATTGCCGCCGGAATCGTGGGAATAGGTGCCGGAGGGGTGAAGTTTTTCCCGCACCATATCGGATACGCGATTGGCAGGATCCGAGTAGACACCCTTCATTTCATTAAAGACCACACCGTTTGCAATAAGGCGATCGTCTTCGATTTCAGGGTGCCAACCTTCCTGATAAAAGATCTTTTCATTCTCCCGCATCTCCGGATAAAAGACTGCGTCTAAATAGACATCCATCAGCTGACGAAAGTCTTTGTCGTTTCGGGAGCTGATCGGGTAGAGTGTCTTGTCGGGATAGGTCATGGCGTTTAAAAATGTTTGGACACTGCTTGCCACCATATCCATAAAAGGCTCTTTCGTCTTATATTTCCGAGAGCCCGAAAGCGTGCAGTGTTCTACAATATGAGCCACACCGGTAGAATCTTCAGGGGGCGTTTTAAAGCCGATGGCGAAGGTCTTGTTGTGGTTCTTGTTGTCCAAGAGTAAGATCTCGGCGCCGGTTTTAATGTGCTTTAAAAAAGAAACTTCCCCGTGAAGTTCGGAAATGTTTCTCTTGTCGATTAATTTATAATGTCTGTTCATAGTTCACTCCTATTCTCACTCATTTATACCCAAAGGAAATAACGAATATCAAAAGAAGCGTAAAGATTCGCGAGGAACCGCCCCATGCTCACCAGGTAAGTCTCCGAATGTGCTATAATTTTTAAGGATGATTGGAGGACAAATTGAATGAAATTAATCTCTGATTTGCGCAAGAGAGGTCCTATTCGTGTTGCCGTTGTCGGCTGCGGTTTAATGGGAACAGGTCTGGTTGCGCAATTAAATAAAATGGAAGGAATGGAAGTCGCAGTGTGGTCTTCGAGATCGGAGGCGGCTTTAATCAATTCAGCAAGGAAAGTGGGTGTTCCGGAGGAAGCCCTTTATATAAAGACGACGGAAGAAGAGGTAGCACAGGCTGTAAGCGATTACGGAATAGCCCTTGTTATCGATAATTCGCTGACGTGGATTTATGATGCAGTGGATGTGATCGTCGACTGCACCGGCAATACGGAAGCCGGTGCGATAATTAATGAAGAAGGATTGAATCACGGCAAACATATTGTAAGCTTTAATGTGGAGTGCGATGTCCTTCTCGGGCCTTATTTCCTTAAAAAGGCGATAGAGAAGGGATTGTGTTATACGGGGACGGCGGGAGACGAACCCGGCGCCATTATGGAGCTTTATAATTTTGCGAGCTTTTTAGGTTTCGACGTGGTTGCCGCCGGGAAAGGAAAAAACAATCCCATGGATATAGAGGCCACCCCCGAAAGTCTAAAAGAAAAAGCGGAATCGAAGGGACTGAGTCCGCGCATGCTCACATCTTTTGTTGATGCGACCAATACCATGATCGAGCTCAATGCCGTCGCCAACGCCACAGGCCTTCTGCCCGATACACCCGGTTGCCACGGTATCGAGTCTACAATCGACGAGTTGGCGGATAAATTCCGTCTGAAAGAGGAAGGAGGCTTTTTCGAAAAGAAAGGCGTCCTGGATTATGTTATGGGCATCGCTCCCGGGGTCTTTGTGGTCGTGGAAACAGATGATCCTCTGATTCGTGAAGAAATGCCTTATCTCTCTATGGGCGACGGCCCCCGTTATATCTTCTACCGGCCCTATCATTTGACGAATATCGAGACCCCCCTGACCTTGGCGAAAGCCGTTTTATATGGCGAAGCCACCATCGCTCCCGAACAGGGATACATTGCCCAGACGGCAGCGGTTGCGAAGAAAGATCTCTTGCCGGGGGATGAGATTTCCGGCATCGGTAGCGACACCAGTTACGGCTCATTAATGGATGCGCGAGAAGTCTATAGAGAAAACTATGTGCCCATCGGGCTCATCACGGGTGATGTTAAAGTGAAAAAAGAAATCCATAGAGGAGACCTCATTCGCTTCGAAGATCTTATATTCGATGAGAAAAGCGAACTATTTAAAATGTTCAAACGTGAACATGAAAATCTTTATGCTTTACCCCTGAACAGCAACATGTTATAATGTGAACTTAAAGAAGGAGGATTTGCGCTGTGAAATTAACCCAAGAAGTTGACTACGCATTTCGTATTATCGCTCACCTGGCAGCTCATGAAGGTGAGGTTGTAGGTGCACCCAAAATCGCAAAGACCATGCACGTGCCTGAGCGTTTCACGCTACGGATTCTGCGTAAACTCAATTTAGGTGGTTTAACGCTATCTAAGCGAGGCGCAAAGGGAGGCTATATGCTGAATAAGCCTGCTGAATCCATTTCACTTTACGATATTGTTCTGGCCATCGACGGGCCCATTGAACTTTCTCGTTGTTTACACGCAGACGATCCCTATTGTAATCGCTTTTCGGGCGGCGGAATCGAAGGATGTAAATTTCACCGAAGCATTTACGGCGTGCAGAGCAGTGTTATCGATCAATTACAAAGTATGAAAATTACAGATTATATCGATTAGGAAGTCGAAGATCATTCGTCCCTGTTTTACAGAGAGGTGCAGGAGCTGAGAAGCACCGACAAACGATGGTCGCATCACCTTCCGAGATACCTGATGGCGTTCGCCGCGTTAAGGCTTTGAGTGATAGAATCCTATAAGTAGGGTGGTACCGCGTTTCATAGCGTCCCTTCGTCTAACGACGATCGGGACGCTTTTTTAGTAAAGGAGAAGTATATGACAGAGTTTAAAACATTATCTCAAGACCTCGTCGACGAGCGCGAACAGCGCGTCGTCAAATACTGGCAAGACATCGACCTATTAAAACGAAGCGTCGAAACCCGTGAGGGAAAAGAGGACTTTGTATTTTATGAAGGCCCGCCGACAGCCAACGGTAAGCCGGGCATCCACCACGTTATGGCACGTACGTTAAAAGACATGACCTGCCGCTATAAGACCATGCAGGGATATCGTGTCAATCGTAAAGCCGGCTGGGATACCCACGGCCTCCCGGTAGAAATCGAAGTGGAAAAGAAATTAGGTCTTCATAACAAACAAGATATCGAAAAATACGGCATTGAAAAATTTAATCAAAAATGCCGAGAATCCGTCTTTGAATATGAAGGTCTCTGGCGTAAAATGACGGCTCGAATGGGTTACCTCATCGACTTGGACGATCCCTATATCACGTTAAACAATTCTTATATCGAATCGGTTTGGTACATCCTCAACAAAATGTTTGAAGACGGCCTGATCTATGAAGGCCATAAGATCTTGCCTTACTGCCCCCGCTGCGGTACGGGCCTCGCTTCTCACGAAGTAGCTCAAGGCTATCAGGAAGATAAGACGCCTACCATTACCATGAAATTTAAGGCGACGGATGAGGACGCTTATTTCCTCGCCTGGACCACCACCCCTTGGACCGTTCCCTCCAACGTGGCCCTTGCCGTCCACCCCGACGTGGATTACGTCAAGGTAAAATACGAAGACGGTAATGTCTATTATCTCGCCGATAATTTAAAAGACGCCGTATTAAAAGGGGAGTATGAAGTTCTTGAAACGATGAAGGGTGAAAAACTCGCCAGTCGCCGCTACGAACAAATTTTGGATCAGGTGAAAGTGGAAGAAGGAGATGCCTTCGTCGTTGTAACGGCGGATTACGTCACCACAGAAGACGGTACGGGTATCGTCCACACCGCTCCCGCCTTCGGGGAAGACGACTACCAAACAGGTCGTCGCAACAACTTGGCGTTCTTAAAGCCCGTAGACGACGACGGAAACTTTACAGAAACTCAGTGGAAAGGGCAATTTGTTCACAATGTCAACGAAGAGATCATCGACTACTTGAAGAGTCAGGACAAAGTCTTCTCGAAAGAAACCATCGTCCACAATTATCCCCACTGCTGGCGCTGTAAGACGCCCTTGATCTACTACGCTCACCCCTCCTGGTACATTGAAGTGACCAAGATGAAGGATCAACTCATCGAAAACAACAATGGCGTAGATTGGTATCCGGATTTTGTAGGCGAAAAGCGTTTCGGCAACTGGCTCGAAAACTTAAACGACTGGGCGATCTCCCGTTCCAGATACTGGGGTACCCCGTTCCCGATTTGGCGCTGCGACGACTGCGGCAAAACCACATCGGTGGGAAGCGTGAAAGAACTTATCGAGCGTGCGGAAGAAGACATCGACGAATCTATCGATCTTCACCGCCCCTATGTCGACGACGTTCACATTAAATGCGATTGCGGCGGCACCATGACCCGCGTTACCGACGTTATCGACTGTTGGTTCGATTCGGGATCCATGCCCTTCGCCCAATGGCACTATCCCTTTGAACACAAGGAAGATTTCGACAAACTATTCCCGGCCGCTTTCATTAACGAAGGGATCGACCAAACCCGCGGTTGGTTCTACTCATTGCTTGCCATCTCCACCTATATGACGGGTAAGGCACCCTATAAGAGCGTCCTGGTCAACGACCTTATCCTCGACAAAGAGGGCAAGAAGATGAGTAAATCCCGGGGCAACACCGTATCGCCGGAAGAACTCTTTAAAAAATACGGAGCCGATGCCGTAAGATGGTATTTGATGTACGTTTCGCCTCCATGGACGCCGACGAAATTCGATGAAGACGGCCTGCGGGAAGTTAACGGAAAATTCTTCCGCACCTTACGCAATATCCACAATTTCTTTACGCTCTATGCCAATATTAATGATGTAGACCCGAGAAATGAAGGAGAGGTGGAATACGACGAAATCGATCGCTGGATACTTTCCAAATACAACAGTCTTTTGAAATCCGTTATCGAAAATATGGAAATTCACGAAGTCACAAAAGTCGTTCGCGACATTCAAGATTTCGTCTCCGAAGATTTCTCCAACTGGTATATTCG
>QWCK01003823.1_pt1 | contig 15827 bp, 10 predicted proteins | sample 1972571 | NCBI WGS metagenome assembly QWCK01 (sample SAMN09866710, study PRJNA288562) | Human gut metagenome isolate term2_stool, whole genome shotgun sequencing... | isolation source: gut | host: Homo sapiens | place: USA: California
AAGGATATGGCGTAATGAAAAAGGAGAACCCGGGTGGGTTCTCCTTTTTTGTTGGTGTCAAGGTGAGCGGTTCTGCAAGGTAGGAGGTAGGAGTTGATGGATAGGTGAAATCCGTAGGTGCCGTCCGTAATATCCAGACAAACGAGTTGCGCGACATGGGTATCCCCCAGGGGACCTTCTCTTGCCCTTCGGGCAATTCACCTTGTGTCGCGCCTGCGGAGAGTAGCCGATATGTGTAGCAGTACGGAATCTGGCATTGCGTAGAGGTAAAGAAATGGGCGGCCAATGGCCGCCCCTACGGTAGAAAGAATCCTCTGCCGTTCCTTTATAGTCTCAGTTCTGCAAATTTCGCCGTGCTAAGAGGAAACGGGGAGATTCATAAGAGGGGTGGAAACCTTAGGTGTCCATCCCTCTTATGCGCCCGCGCGGCGTCAGCGTACGTTCCCGCGCTCCGCAGAGCGCAGCTCTCCGTTGAGATTAAGCGAAAACCTTCCCGCCCGGAAAGGGCGTATTGCTAACGCAACTCGTGTGCCCCGCAAAACCGGTGCCGAGTAAACCGGCAAATCAAAATTATCGATTGAAGATTAAACCGACTCCATCTCCGCCGCAGAGGACTTGTCTGCGTTCTCCCGGAACAGCAGACCGAAAATGCGGCGCACCAGCGGACCGGCTGCAAAGAACTGCCACAGCAGTGCCATCGGGAAGTTCATAACGGTGGTCTGTACCCAGATTGCAAAGAACTGTGCGTTATGGCTGTCCTTGAACAGCAGGGTGGCAAAGAAGCTCATGCACGGGCACATCAGCCATACGGATGCAGCCGAGATGGCAAGCATAATGCTGGTCTGGCTGGCTTCGCGCGGATTGACAAGACGGAACGCAACCTTCATCGCCAGCTTGCCGACAAACACCAGCTCGAGCAGGATTGCGATAACAGTCATGATCGGCCACTCGTGGAACACTGCGAGGAATACCCAGTTCTGCATGGAACCGGTATTCAGCACGATGTTGTACGCTACCATGCCGTATACCATGACAGAAGCCATGATAATGGTGTAAATAACGTCCTGAAATTTGTTTTTTGGCATTTTGTTTTCTCCTTTTTGTGTATGTGAAATATTTTTTGATAACGAATAGAAATGCAGCTGAACGCAAAAAAATAGGACGAAGTAAACTTTCGTCTACTTCGTCCTATGGACTACTTCAACTACCATTAATTATAGATATCATACCATATTTTATGGGCGTTCGTCAAGACTAACTTTGTTATTGACAAGACTGTTCCCTGGGTGTATACTGTGTCTATAAACAAGAACCCCATCCCTCGGGGGAGGGGTACAGATAGGAGATGCGATATGAAACAACGGTTTCGGGTGGGCGGCATGAGCTGCGCGGCCTGCTCCGCCCATGTGGAGAAAAGCGTTTCGGCGGTGCCGGGTGTCAGCGGCGTGCAGGTAAATCTGCTCGCCGGCAGCATGGCGGTCGAGTACGATGAAAACGCGTGCGACGCACAGACGATTATAAAGGCGGTCGAGTCCGGCGGCTACACGGCTGCGATGGACGACGGCAGGCAGACATCGGCTCCGGCGCAAAGCCCGCAGGCGGACGAGGCGCTGAAGGAAATGAAGACCCGTATTATCGTTTCGACGATTTTCATGCTTGTCCTGATGTACTTCTCGATGGGCGAGATGGTCGGGCTGCCGCTGCCGTCCTATGCGGCAGGCATGGACGGCATGTTCAATCTGGCACTCACGGAGCTGATCCTCACGCTGCCGATTGTCATTATCAATCGCAAATATTATATCAACGGCTTCAAAACGCTGCTGCATCGTGCCCCGACGATGGACGCGCTTATCGTCGTTGGCTCGGGTGCGGCGCTCGTGTACGGCATTTACGCGCTGATTCAAATTGCGCTCGCGCCCACGCCTGAGGCAGCCCACAGCTTTATGCACGACCTGTATTTTGAATCCGCAGGCATGATTTTGACGCTGGTAACGCTCGGCAAGTTCTTTGAAGCGCGTGCCAAGCGCAAGACCGGCGAAGCCATTGCGGCGCTGATGGACCTGCGTCCGCAGACCGCCGAGGTTATCCGTGGCGGTCAGACCATGCAGCTGCCGATTGAGCAGGTACAGGTTGGCGACCTCGTTATCGTGCGCGGCGGTCAGTCCGTGCCGGTTGACGGCGAGATTACCGAGGGCAGCGCTTATCTGGATGAAAGCGCCATCACCGGCGAGAGCATGCCGGTCGAAAAGCGTGTCGGCGATACCGTGATCGGTGCAACTGTGTCCAAGAGCGGCTATGTTGTCATGAAAGCCTCGCGTGTCGGTGACGATACGACCCTGAGCCAGATCATCCGTCTGGTAGAGGAGGCAGGCGCGTCCAAGGCGCCGATTGCCAAGCTGGCCGATAAGGTTGCGGGCGTGTTCGTGCCGGTCGTTATGGGTATTGCACTCGTGACGGCAATCATCTGGCTGCTGGCCGGTGAAACGCCGAGCTTTGCGCTCACGCGCGCTATCTCGGTGCTCGTTATCTCGTGCCCGTGCGCACTGGGACTGGCTACGCCGGTCGCGATCATGGTCGGCACGGGTGTCGGCGCGAAAAACGGCGTGCTGTTCCAATCCGCCGAGGCGCTTGAGAATCTGCACAACGTAAACGCGGTCATCATGGATAAGACCGGCACCGTAACCGAAGGCCGTCCGGTCGTAACTGACGTAAAATCCTTCGGCGTGGAGTCGGCTGACCTGCTCTCGCTGGCGCTGTCGCTCGAGAGTCGCAGCGACCATCCGCTGGCGGATGCCATCGTGCGCTATGCACGCGAGAGGAACGCGCAGGAGCGTTCGGTCACTGACTTTGAGATGCTCGAGGGGCAGGGTATCCGCGCCAGCGTGGACGGCGTGCCGTGCTTTGCGGGCAACCGCCGGATGCTGCTGGCAAACGGCCTCGCGCTGTCCGGCTCGATGCAGAAGCTGGGTGACGAGTTCGCCGCAGCAGGCAAAACGCCGCTGTTCTTTGCGGCAAACCGTCAGATTGTCGGCATTTTTGCGGTCGCTGATGTGCTCAAGCCGACCAGTAAGGCGGCAGTCGAAGTACTGCGCAGTATGCACATTGACGTAACGCTGCTCACCGGCGACAACCAGAAAACCGCGCAGTCCATCGCGTCCGAGCTGGGCGTGACCGATGTGATCGCTGAGGTGCTCCCGCAGGACAAGGAGCGTATCGTGCGCGAGAAGCAGGGCAAGGGCCGCAAGGTTGCCATGATTGGCGACGGCATCAACGATGCACCGGCGCTTGCGCGTGCCGATGTCGGCATTGCGATTGGTGCGGGCACGGACGTGGCTATCTCGTCTGCGGACGTTGTACTCATGAAGAGCGATTTGATGGACGCGGTGGACGCCATCCGGCTGTCGCGCCGGACCATGCGCAACATTCGCCAGAACCTGTTCTGGGCGTTCTTCTACAACTGCATCGGCATTCCGATTGCGGCGGGTCTGCTGTGGGTGCCGTTCGGCATCAAGCTCAGTCCGATGATTGGCGCGGCGGCAATGAGCCTGTCGTCCGTCTGCGTGGTATCGAATGCACTGCGCCTGCGCTTTTTCAGCGCAACACCAAGAAAAACGGCGGGGACGCCTGCTGTTTTGCCCGTCAGCGGCGAAAAGCCGCTTACGGCACATAAAAAGGAGGAAAATGTTATGGAAAAGACAATCAAGGTTGAGGGCATGATGTGTCAGCACTGCGTGGCACATGTCAAAAAGGCGCTCGAGGGTGCAGCAGCCGGCTGTAATGTTGCGGTCGATCTGGATGCAGGCAAGGCAGTCGTTTCGGGCAAAACGCTGCCGGAGGATGCTGTTCTGACCGCAGCCGTCACCGAGGCGGGCTATAAGGTGGTTGACATCAAATGATGGCAGATCGTAAAAAGGTCGAGCCGCTGCTCAGGACCGCGCGCGGGCAGATCGACGGCGTGCTCAAAATGATCGAGGACAACCGCTACTGCATGGATATTATGATGCAGCTGCAGGCGGTTGAATCGCTGGTGCATAAGGCGCAGAGAGAGGTTCTTCGCGGACACCTTTCCGGCTGCGTGCAGGATGCGTTTGAGACCGGAGATCAGAATGAACGCGAGCAGAAGATTGCAGAAATCATCAAGCTGCTGGATAAAGCGTAAGCGGAAGGACGTGCCCAAAGGCACGTCCTTCTTTTGTCTGAAAATTGAAAATTTGTGTGAGTTCATACAGTTCGCATAAAAATCACAAATGAATTTTGTGCGAAAATATGGAAAATAAAAGGAAACATTTCTGCTGAACTATGCTATAATTTATGTGTAGCAGAAATTACCTGCTGCGCGGATGAACCAATCAGATTCCATGTGCCCGGAACAACCGGTTCATTCAGCTTAGACAACTTGATCTGTGCATCATGCGCCAAGGGCGTGTCTGTACAGAAAAAGGCACAGCCGGTGAAAGCCGGTGTCGCAAAGCCATGGGTCTACCCGGAGTAATTACTCCGTAGGACAGCCGGTTGCCGAACAGCAGAATTCACGCCTCCTTTGCGTCTGTATGCACGCAGAGGAGGTTTTTTGCATGAAAAAGAGAAATAACCGTTTTCTTGCCGGTACCCTCGCCGGATTGATGATGCTGACCATGCTGCCTGTTACCGCGCTTGCGGCGCAGGGAGGCGCGGACGACGATGCTGCATCCGACACCCCGAATAATAATATTGTAAACGTGGTAAGCGACGGTAAAAACGTTCAGCAGGCTGAGAATAACGATGTAAATGTTGAGGCAAACGGCGGCAACGAGAATGCACAGAAATCCGCTGACGACAGCAGCGATGACACCGAGAATGCACAGAAATCCGCTGACGACAGCAGCGATGACACCGAGAATGCACAGAAATTCGCTGACGACAGCAGCGGCGGCAGTGCCGATACAGCCGCACCTGCTCCGCAGGAGGGCGAAAACAGCGGCTCGGGCAGCAACGGTGAGCCGGCTCCGACTCCGGCGGAAGAGCCGTTTGTTGCGAAGATTGGTACTCAGACGTATAAAACTCTGGATGAAGCTATTGAAGCTGTACAGGGTGACGAAGTTATTGAGGTTGGCGAAGATTGCACGCTGACCGTTGGTACGATTGAAAAAGCTGTGGTTATTAACGGCAAGGGTCATACGATCAGCATTCCGGAGCAGGATACGGATAATCACGCACTTAAGATCAATGCTTCGCTGACGTTTAACAAAGCCAATGTAGTCTTTACAAATGAAAATGCAGAGTGGACTGTTACCATGAGTGGTAATGGCGTACTGACTCTGGATGAAGGCAGTACCTGCATTATAGAGAAACATGGTATTTATGCAGATAATTATGCCACCATCAATGTAAAGGGCGGCTCTAAACTGACAGTTCAGAACACTTCGTATACTGCATTGATGGCAGATGCAGGTTTTGCTGATCTGAATATTGAGGAAGGTTCTACAGTTGTTGTTGATCGTGCGTATAGAGGTGATGAAGTTCCTAATGGCATTAACAACTTCAAAATTAACGTAGTAAATTCCACGCTTAACGTTACAAACTGCGAAAATCAGGGTCTTGTAAGATGCGAATTAACGCTCGATAAGTCGAATGCAGAAATCAGCGGCAACGATATGGGCATTACTGGTTATGCGGATACAAATGTTCTTACCATGAAAAATGGTGCTACCCTGCTAATAAAGGATAACGCTCACAGCGGTATCTTCATGCACGGCGGCAATGTTGATGTACAGGACGGTACAGCGCTGACAATTACCGGCACCGGTAATTCTGTATCTAAGGAAGTCGTAGAGGGTTACTATGTCGGTGCTCTGGCTATAAGAACCGCTGATCCGGCTAACGCAAATGTCCGGTTTGCAGATAATGCAACCGTAAATTTGGTTGACAATGCAGTTTCCGCAATCAGAAACTGCGGTATGATCGAAATCGGTGCCGACACGGTTATCACGAACAACGGCAGCAAAACTCAGTATGGCGGCGGTATCCGCAATTACGGTGAAATTACTGTTTCTGCTGGTGCACAGCTGTATAACAACCATGCACTGATGGCAGGTGATGATATTTACAACGGCACTTATCAGTATAAGACTTACACTTGCGATGGCAAAATCACCTTTGCACCTGTCGGTGACGGCTGGATTCTGGATGACTGCAAAGAAGAGCACCCGATCGTAGGCTGGTATCACGACGGCAAGGAAAAGCGCTGGAACGGCGATGGTAAAGACACTGAGTATTACGCCGATGAGTATGAAGTCAAGGCAGAGGCTGTTTCCGATGCACTGGCGCTCAAGGCTGCACACGGTCAGCTCTGCAGCGTAACCTACGAAGTAACTGGCGACATTCCGTCTGATGCAGGCGCAGTTCCGGCAGCAGCCAAGGTTAAGAAGGGCGGCAGCTACACCGTAGCACCGGTACAGACCACCTCGCAGAGCCGTTACACGTTCAGCGGCTGGCGGATCAACGGCGTTGGCGATGTTGTAACCGAGATCAAGGACATTCAGCAGGATGTCAAGCTGATCGGCGTATGGACCCGCAGATCGTCCGGCGGTGGCGGCGGCAGCAGCAAACCGACCGTTGACATTCCGGATGATGTACCGACTGGTCTGAACGGTGACGATCACTTTGCGTACATTGTCGGCTACCCGAACGGAAACGTCGAGCCGAATGGCAACATCACCCGCGCAGAAGTGGCAACCATCTTCTTCCGTCTGCTGACCGAGGAAGTCCGCACCGCAAATTCTACCCAGTCCAACAGCCTGTCCGATGTGACGCGCGGTCAGTGGTTTAACCATGCTGTCTCCACGCTGTCCTCGATGGGCATTGTAAAGGGTCATAACGATGGCACGTTCGCGCCGAATGCGCCGATCACCCGTGCGGAATTTGCCGCAATCGCCGCTCGCTTCGACGATAAGAACACGGATACGTCCTCGAAGTTCACGGATATCGCATCTCACTGGGCAAAGAATGAGATCGGTATCGCCGCAAACAAGGGCTGGATCAATGGCTATCCGGATGGTACGTTCCGTCCGAACCAGTATATCACCCGCGCAGAGGCTATGACACTTGTCAACCGCGTACTCAATCGTCTGCCCGAGAATAGCAGCGATCTGCTCGACAGCATGATCAAGTGGCCGGATAATTCCGATGCTTCCGCATGGTACTATCTCGCTGTGCAGGAGGCTACCAACAGCCACGCATACTCGGATAAGAGCAAGGACGATAAGTACGAGAAGTGGACCACCATCCGCGACGCTCGTGACTGGACCGAGCTTGAGAAGTAAATTATTCGTTTCGGTAAACCGCGAACCACAGATGATATAGCAAGTATCGTTTTACCGGGCACAGCAGAGGCAGGAAAAATTGCTTTCCTGCCTCTGCATTTTTTGTTTGGGATAGGGGAGTGGCGGTCAATGGCTGCCCCTGCGGAGATTAAACCGCATGTGTAGCAGTACGCTGTCTGTGAACTGCGAATATGTCGAGAAAGACACGCAAGAGTAACCCGACTGCCGTTCCCCTTTTCGGAGCGGTCGCCGGTCTCTGGTCTGCGCCAGACTAACAAACAGGGGAAAGGTAGGAGTTCAAAGAGGAAGGGCACTCATTTAATCCACGCACGGCGCGGGAACAATGTTTAGCAGCCTACGGGCAAACCGCAGGTGTCCCTTCCTTTTTGTCCCCGCCGCGGACGCGGCAGTTTCCGCGCTCCGCAGAGCGCAACTCCTCGATGAGGTTCAGCGAAAAACTCACCGCCCGGATAGGGCGTAGCGCATACGCGCCTTGTACGCCCAGCAAAGTCCCTCTGCAATAGAGAAAAAGAAAAAGCACTTACTTTCGTAAGTGCTTGATGGTGGAAGTTACAGGGCTCGAACCTGTGACCCTCTGCCGGTTGGCAGATGACGAACCCGGCTGCAATAGAGAAAAAGAAAAAGCACTTACTTTCGTAAGTGCTTGATGGTGGAAGTTACAGGGCTCGAACCTGTGACCCTCTGCTTGTAAGGCAGATGCTCTCCCAGCTGAGCTAAACTTCCATTTTGGTGACCCAGCGGGGATTCGAACCCCGGACACCCTGCTTAAAAGGCAGGTGCTCTGCCGACTGAGCTACTGGGTCAGGTCAAAAAAGTTTTGCGCTGAGTATGAAATTAAGTCGTATGCCATAATGGCAGGGACGGCTGGATTCGCTTTCCAACGGGAAAGCCACGGCGGTTCGAATAATCCACCGGATTATTCTCAAGAGCCGCCTTTCGAATCTAAGGATTCAAAATCTGCCATAATGGCAGGGACGGCTGGATTCGAACCAGCGAATGTCGGCGTCAAAGGCCGATGCCTTACCGCTTGGCGACGCCCCCGTATTCGTTTGCTCGAAACAGCGTTACCCTAAAGATAACGCGCTGCGTTCGCAGCGCGTCACAGGGTTATATGGGGTGGGTAAAGGGACTCGAACCCTCGACCCTCGGAACCACAATCCGATGCTCTAACCAACTGAGCTATACCCACCATATAAAGTTTGCAGCCGACGGAAATGGCACGCCAGGAGGGATTCGAACCCCCGGCCTACTGCTTAGAAGGCAGTTGCTCTATCCGGCTGAGCTACTGGCGCATATCAATTCCGACAAACCCATTCGAAGAAAATGGAGCGGGTGATGGGAATCGAACCCACGTGTTCAGCTTGGAAGGCTGACATTCTACCATTGAACTACACCCGCGGGTCTTTCTGACGCTCATTTAGTATATCAATAAAACCCCATAATGTCAACATCTTTTTTCAAATTTTTTTGAAAAACTTTTTTTCGGCCAAATTTGCAAAGAACATCAAAAGGGCAGACAGTCATGCTATACTGTAATCAAAGGAGGGAGAGAGCATGAAAGCAACGATCTTACTGGCCGAGGATGAGCAGGCCATGCGCGAGGTGCTGACCGACTACTTCACCGCGAAGAGCGGCGGCGACTTCAAGGTCGTGCCTGCGCCGGACGGCGACACGGCGCTGCACCTGATCGAGACCCGGCGGTTCGACCTGCTGCTGCTCGATATCATGCTGCCGGGCACGGACGGCTTTGCACTGTGCCGCGCGGCACGCGAGCAGGGAGACGCGCCCATTCTGTTCGTCACGGCGCGCGAGGACGAACAGGACAAGCTGCACGGCTACGGCCTCGGCGCGGACGATTATGTGGTCAAGCCGTTTTCGTTGGCGGTGCTGTACGCCAAGGCACTGGCGCTTCTGCGGCGGGCGCGGGGCCTCAATGCCGGGAATACATTGACAGCGGGTACTCTATCACTTGACCCGGAACGGGGGATTGTCACAGCGGACGGCAGGCGCATCGACCTGCCGCCCAAGGAATTTGCTTTGCTGCGGGCGCTGATGGAGCGCAAAAACCGCGTGCTGACCCGGGACGAGCTGCTTAATCTTGCGTGGGGCTGGGATTTTGACGGCACGGACCGCGTGATCGACGGGCACATCAAAAAGCTGCGCCGCGCACTCGGTCCGCACGCGGACTGCATCAAAACCGTGGTGAAGCGCGGCTACAAGCTGGAGGTGGACGGAGATGAAAACCAAACGTAGAACCTTTTGGAGCTTTTTCACACGAATCGGCGCGGGCTTCCTTGCATTCTGGCTGGCAGTGATGGCGGTGTTCACCGTCCTGCTGTCGCAGCAGCGTGCAAAGCTCATGCTGGCGGAAATGGAAAGCAAATCGGACAAGCTGATGGGAGAGGATACCGATTTGTTGCTTGATCCCTCGAGCTATGACACGACGGACGAGACGGAACTGCGCAGACGATTGAGCAAGCCGGTATTCATGGCGGACAGCGCAGACCCGCCCAATCTGCAGATCATCGAGACCGCTATCACCGACCTGAAATCCGGCAAAGTTCTGCAAAGCAACCGCTGGTGGCTTGAGTTGATCGAGGGAGACAACCTGTACCGCGTGGATATGAACGGTCAGCCGCGCGAGGTGTGCGAGGCGGTTCTTGCGGGTGCGGGCACAGGCGAGTCGAAAATAGAATCGCTGCCGAAGATGACCTTTGAGGCGTGGGCGGACAGCGTGCCCGGATACCGCGATGACGCCTATCTGAAATCCATCACGATCGAGCCGACCAAGAGCGGCACTTGGGAGCCGACCGGAGAGGTGCGCACGATTGAATGCGCATATGACGCGGAGCAGGTGAAAGGTCTGACGCTGAAAACCATGAGTTATAGTCGCTTGGTGTGCCCCGGACCGAACGGCGCCACGACCGAACAGATTGCGGAATCCCTGTCCTCGCCCGCGCGGCAGGCGCTGCGGGAATGGGCAGAATACCCGAGCCGCACAAACAGCAGCCAAACGGTCGAGAAGCTGTGGCTCGTGCGAACGTACCGGCGGACGATCAGATATTGTCCGTTTGCGGAAAGCGGCGCTGTGCTGGTGTCCTATGCGGCGGAAGGATATCCGCTCAAAGCCTTGCTGCCGGTACTGATTCCCGTATGGGCGTTCAGTCTGGTGCTGGCGCTATTCTGCGCGGCAGTGCTGTCCGGTGCGCAGCTGCGCGTCTGGCGCAAACAGGAGCGCGTAGAGCGGGTACGCCGTGAAACGACAGCCGCGCTTGCGCACGAGCTGAAAACGCCGCTCTCCGTGCTCAGCGCCACCGCCGAGCTGCTCGGTGACAACCTTGCACCGGAAAAGCAGGCACACTATCTGGGTGTCATTCAGCAGCAGGCGCAGCGGATGGACGGCAGTGTGCGGCAGATGCTCGAACTGTCGAGACTGGAGACCGGCGCAAAGGCTCTGCGGCGAACGGCGTTCTCTCTGGCAGAATTGGCGCAGGAGCGCCTGCAGGCGGCTCTGCCGACCGATTCCACCATCCACACCAAATTTGCAGCACAGGGCGAATACGAGGTCAATGCGGACAGGGCACTGCTCACGCGGGCACTGGACGCTCTGCTCGAGAACGCCGTGCAGCACACACCGGAAGACGGCTGCATCACGGTGCACCTCGCGGACGGCGTGCTCTCGGTGACGAACACCGGCGATGCCATTCCGGCGGACGCGCTGCCGCGGCTGTGGGAGGCGTATTATCAGGCCGATCCGTCGCGCAGCGCAAAAGGCGACGGACTGGGACTGTCCATCGCGAAAACCGTGTTCGATCTGCATGGCTTCACCTGCGGAGCGGAGAATACCGAAATCGGACCGAAGTTCTGGTTCCGATTTGCCGATAAATAACAAAAAAACCGCTCGAAAGAGCGGTTTTTGCTTTGTTAAATAACCTTTTCGAATACCATGGTTGCCTGAATGCGGTCGCCGCCCATCAGACCCTTGCTGCCGCCGTTCGATGTAGTAATCGTGTGCAGGCGATAACCCTTTTGCGCTTGATGGTTAATCGCTTCTTCCAGTTCGGTCAGGTTGCCGGAACCGGTGCCGAGAAATTTTTCCTTCAAAGTAACCTGCAGGACAACGTAATGATAGTCCTTGCCGGATGCGGTGGAGAAAGTCGAGGAATCGCTGAAATCCATAAATAACACCTCCAGTAATTTACACGATTATATCGTATTCGACAGAGATTGTCAATCTGCGTGCAAAAGAAAACCGCCCTTTGGGGCGGTTTTCGTGTGTTAAATGGTATCCAGCTTAACCTTGCCGTCCTCAGCGGACAGGTGAGCGCCCATCAGCGGCTTATCACCGGTGACGATGGCGGTGGCCAGCGGATTTTCGATCTCCTTTTCGATCAGGCGGCGCAGATTGCGGGCGCCGTACTTGACCGAGTACGATTTCTCGGTGAGCAGGCCGAGCAGGCTGTCGTCCCACGTCAGACGGATATCCTTATCCGCGAGCGTGGTGCGCAGCTCACCGAGCATGATCTCAGCGATATGGCGGAAGTTATCCTCGGACAGCTGGTTGAACGCGATAATCTCGTCAATGCGGTTGAGAAACTCCGGACGCATGATTTCTTCAAGAGCCTTCATCACGCGGTCCTTGCTCATCTGAGACACGGTGCGGCCGAAGCCTGCAGGCGTGTTATTGGACTGCGAACCGGCGTTCGAGGTCATAACGATGACCGTGTTCTCGAAGCTGACAACGCGGCCCTGCGCGTCGGTCAGACGGCCGTCATCCAGAATCTGCAGCAGAGAATTGAGTACATCCGGATGTGCCTTCTCGATCTCGTCGAACAGAACGACAGAGTACGGACGGCGGCGGATCTTCTCGGTCAGCTGACCGGCTTCATCGTAGCCGACATATCCCGGAGGGGAACCGATCAGGCGGGAAACTGTGTGCTTTTCCATATATTCGGACATGTCGAGACGCACGAGTGCATCCGGCGAGTCGAACAGGTCGAGAGCAAGCTGCTTGACTAGCTCGGTCTTGCCGACGCCGGTCGGGCCGACGAACAGGAAGGATGCCGGCTTGCGCTTGGGGCTGATGCCCGCGCGGTTGCGGCGGATGGACGCGCAGACCGCGTCTACGGCTTCGTCCTGACCGATAACGTGCGATTTCAGGCGGGATTCCATATCGCGCAGGCGTGCAGACTCCTGTGCCGCTACCTTGGATGCCGGAATGCCGGTCCAGATTTCGATCACCTCAGCCAGAAGCTGTTCGTCAACCTGCGGTGCAGGCTTGGTCAGCAGCTCGTGCAGCTGTGCCTCTACCTGCAGAATGCGGCTGCGGCAGGTGGCGATCTTGGCGTAGGTCTCCTCCTCCTCGGCGCGGGCAGAGGACTGGGTCAGCTCGTCAAGCTGTGCCTGCAGGCGCTCAAGCTCGTTCTGCAGCTCGGGAATCTCAGACAGCTGCGGAGAATCCAGATTGAGCCGCGAGCAGGCTTCGTCGATCAGGTCGATGGCCTTATCCGGCAGAAAACGGTCGGTGATATAGCGTTCGCTCATCTCAGCGGCACGGCGGCACATCTCATCGGAAACCGTGACGCCGTGGAAGGTCTCGTAGTACGAGCGGATGCCCTTCAAAATCTCGGTGGTCTCGGCAACCGACGGCTCACCGATATAGACCGGCTGGAAACGGCGCTCGAGCGCGGCGTCCTTCTCGATATACTTGCGGTACTCCTTGAGCGTGGTCGCGCCGATCACCTGAATGTCTCCGCGGGCAAGGGCAGGCTTGAGAATGTTTGCGGCATTCATCGAGCCTTCGGAATCGCCGGTGCCGACAATGTTGTGCACCTCATCGATGACAAGGATGATGTTGCCGATACGCTTTACTTCGTCGATCAGGCCCTTCATGCGGCTCTCAAACTGGCCGCGGAACTGCGTGCCCGCCACGAGAGCGGTCAGGTCGAGCAGATGGACCTCCTTGTTGCGCATCTTGAACGGAATGCGGCCCTCGTTGATGCGGACTGCCAGACCCTCGGCAACGGCCGTCTTGCCGACACCGGGTTCGCCGATCAGGCACGGGTTGTTCTTCTGGCGGCGGTTCAAAATCTGAATGACGCGGTCGGTCTCGCGGTCGCGGCCCACGATGTGGTCAATGCGGCCTTCTGCGGCCTTTTGGGTCAGGTTCTCGCAGTAATTGTTCAGATATTTGCGCTTTTTGTCCTCCTTGCGGGAAGAACGGGTGCGGGTCTCCTCCTGAGAGCCGCCTGCGGGCTGCCCCGGCAGAGTGCCGGCAGCGACCGGGTCGGTCTCGTGGGGTGCGTCGTCGTCCGTGCCGTCCGAACCGGCGGGAACCAGGTCGTTCAGGTCGGACAGGGAGCCGATCTCACCGGAGAGCGCTTCGAGGTCGTCCTCGGTGATACCCATTTGCTCCATGATGTTGTCGAGCGGCTTAACACCCAGTTCGCGTGCGCACTTGAGGCACAGACCCTCCTGGGTGGTCTTATCCGGTCCCTCGATTTTGGTGATGAACACCACCGCGATGTTTTTCTTGCACCGCGAGCACATTGGCATATTCATAGGTTAAACTCCTTCAGGGAATGGAAAATTGAAAAATGGAGAATTAAGGTGTTCTCCATTAAATGGCGATAGGTAAAACATCCACAAGCTGTTTGAGCAGCAGCGTATGCTTGACGCGCTCCGGCGAGAGATAGCCGAGCGACGTATAGGTGATCGGGAACAGCCACTGCAGCACGATCAGCAGGATGCAGACGAATGCGACGCCGGTTACAAAGCCGATGAGTGCGCCGCCTGCGGAATCGAGTGCGCTGAGCGGAGTACGCCGAACAATGAGCTTGAGACTGCGGCCGAAAATCCAGATGAGCCGTCCGAACAGCACGCTGAACAGCACTACCAGCATGGAGAACGCGATGCTCTCCGACATGCCGACAGCCGCTTCGGTAACGGTCTGCCGCAGACCGTCCAGCACGCCTTCGGCGGTCTTGAGCGCGGCCTGTTTTTCAAACAGCTGACCGACTGCCGGCACGACCACCCACTGCGCGATATACGGCGCGGTGTACTTGGCGGCGGCAACAGACGCGGCGATCATACCGATGCGGCCAATCACGCCGTACAGCGCACCGACCAGTCCCCGACGGGCACCGAGCCAGACGTTGGCCAGCAGCACGGCAATGAGGATAAGGTCAGGCGCGTTGAGCAGCTGCGCCGCTGTGGAAATAAAATCGTTGATATCAGTTATCTGCATGTATTTCCTCGGATCGTTCGGAATGCGCGGTAAAGATACGCGCGTTGCGGTTGTAGAGCAAGAAAACCGTACCGTCATCGGTCATGAGCACACGGCGTGCGCCGACAGCGTCATCATTGTGCCACTGCGGCTCGGCAGAGGTGTTGTAGACCGTAACACCGGACGCGGACAGCACCGCTGTACCGGCGTTGGAGACAGCAAGCGCCGTCGGCTCCTCGGTCAGTGCGAACGGGCCGTGCAGGCTGCCGTTGCGGACGGTATAGAGATCGCTGCGTGCATCGTTCAGGTAGGAGCGCACAGCGACAGCCATCGTACTGCCCTGAGACGCAGTGGCGATCAGATCCTGCGAGCTGAGTTCGAGCAGCACATCGACCGTGCCTCTGCGGGTGACATGATACAGGCCGGTGTCGCACAGCGCGATCGCGGCGTTGTTCTCGGAATAAGTGAGCGTTACACCGAGCGCGTCAGTCAGCGCGGTGTCCGAAATCTGCTTGCCGGAGGACACATCAAAGAACAGCACATGGGACTCGAGCGTTACGCCGTTCTGCCGGAAGGCGAGAATGCCGAGCGTATTGCAGTCCGGCGAGAGCACAGCGGATACAATATAGTATTCCGAAGCGCGGTATTTGAAAACCTCTTTTCCTGCGGTGTCGTAAACGGCAGCGGCGGTACGGTAGCCGTGCTCGTTGGTGGTGAGCACGAAACGGCCGCTGCGGCCGATTGAACCGTTCAGGATGGTGGATTCCAGCTTCAGCTCCGCGACAGCGCCTGCCGAGCCGACCAGGGCGGCTTTGACGCCGCCGCGGTCGTACACGAGCACATAATTCGTGCTGCTTTCCACCGCGGGATCGGAGTAGCCGAGTGAATAGCGCAGCGTGGTCATGCTGCCCGCACGGGACAGGAACAGCGCGTCACTGTCCGCGTACGCCAGACCGGATTCAAACAGCGCACCGTCGCTGAAGGTCTCGTTTTCGTAGTTGATGGTGGTGATATCGCCGTCATGCGAGCGAATACCGGCTGCAATGTAGCTGCCGAGCGTGCGCAGCGAGGTCGGCGTAAAAATACGGTAGTTGGCGATCAGGAACAGGGCTGTTCCCAGCACCAGAGCCCAGCCGCAGAGCATGCGGAGCAGAGCGGTCGTGCGGATACGCGCGTCCTTGCTGTCGAGCAGGCGCTGACGGCGCTCCCGCCTGGAGAGCGGAAAGCGGATGATATTCTGCTTTGGGTTCTGTTCGCTCATGAAATCCCGCCTCCTTATT
>QWCK01003832.1_pt1 | contig 15794 bp, 5 predicted proteins | sample 1972571 | NCBI WGS metagenome assembly QWCK01 (sample SAMN09866710, study PRJNA288562) | Human gut metagenome isolate term2_stool, whole genome shotgun sequencing... | isolation source: gut | host: Homo sapiens | place: USA: California
AGAACACAAAATCGTCTACACATTTGTAGAAGACCTCGACACGGATAAAGTTGAAATCGAACAGGAATTCAAACAAATCAAAGAAGAAAAAGCAGCTCTGCTCAATATGCTCGAAGTAAGTGAAAACTTGGTTCTTGATGCAGTTCGTGGTGCTGAAGGAGATGAAAACTCCGAAGAAAATCCGGATGAACTCGAAATCTCTCCGGAATTCGAAGAAAACTTGATTCAATTAAAACTTGGAAATACACCGGTTCAATATAATGGAGTTTCTTTCGAAACAAAGAAATTCAGATTGAAAACCACAATGACGGCAAAGGCTTTTCCGGTATGGCAAATTCCGATTGACTGGACATTTGATGTTAATATCGGACCATATTTGAAGCCGGATCCTAAGAATCCACTCAAATCGTTGTATGACCCGAATAATCCGAATGTTGAAGTTGCAAGACCGAAATACGATCCGGATAAACATGTAATAACTTATACTTTTATAAAACCTTTAAACAACACAAAGACATTTAATATTGATCAACTATTGGCATTTGATACAGACAAAATTGCCAATAGAGAAGAAATCGAAATAAATATCGTTATTGCACCTAAGAACTACAAAGTTCAAAAGATGCCTACAATAAAGGTTAGAAAAGATGACCCTAGGTCAGAAATTATATCTCAGTTTGTTGTTGAAAATAAAAAGGATCTTTATAAAGTTGTATATCCTTATATGGTAAGCTATGTTTCAAGACAATCTGTAAATAACAGAATAGTAACTTGGGATATTGATGTTGATACTTCTACTTTAAAAAGAGAAGGATTAGATTACAATAATATTGCACTATCATTATATATTCCAAATAAACAAGGATTATCAGATTATAAAGTTTATGTAGATGGAACAGAAGGTGCTTTTGATACAAGTGGAGATCTTGTTCTATTTAATAAAACTATATCAAAGGATAGTATTCCGGATAATCTGAAAATAAAAGTTCAAGCTCAAACTTCGGTTGAAAGAGATGCATATTCTCTTGGTATAAGAATAACACCGGATACCAGATACATTAAAAAACTTAGAGAAGAATTAAAACAAAGAATAAAAGATAAAAATTCTATACTCGGACCTCTTTTAACATTGATTGAATTTATTGAGGATCCAAATAATTCAACACAGTTCGACGATGGATTTAACTTATTGGACACGAGAATAACGGCAATAGCACCTCCTGAAAACGGTAGTGAAAGAGCTGTAGGATATAACGATCCGCTCAGAAGTGTTTATTTCAACAATGCTGAAACAAGAAAATTTGACATTAGAATTTCAGAAACTTTGGATTTAAAAAATCTGAAAGATATAAAGCTTTCAAAGGATAAAAAATATATAGAAAATATTGGAAATGATGTGTATGCTGTAAATGGTACATCAGTAGAATATTTAAGCGTCGCAAATTCTAATCAACCTGTAGTAAATATATATGTACCTAAGAATGATGGAACTTATGAAAAAATTGGTCTAAAAAGAGAAGGAAATACACAAAAAGTCACAAAAAATAATTTCAATAATGCAATAAAAAAACTATACGATGATAAAAGATTACTTCCGGGAACGATTATTGAATATGAATATAGCGGCACATATGTAGCTGATAGAAAATATTTATCAATGACGTTAAACCTAAATGAACGTGAAGTTTATAATGATCAATTGCTTAAATATACAACAGCTGGTGGATTTGCACAAGCCCAGTTAATAAATGTAGGAAATAAACAAGACACTTATAGAGTTGGTAAATATGTTTTCAAAAAAACAGATTCAAAATATAGTACACAAGTATTGTTTAAAATAATTGAAACGGGCGAAAATGGTTATTGTATAAACCTTGGAACTCCTAACCCAACAAATTTTGACAACTATCATAAAAAGATTATTGTTGAAGAAGGCGTAGGACTTGATGTATTGTATAAAGTGCTTGATAAAAATAAGCCTAATTTGCCTAAGTTCCAAAAACGTTCTGATTTATTAATGAGGTTAAAAAAGATTTTCTTTTACTATGATAAATATGAACGTGAACATAACCTTGATATAATAACTGATGAAGATACGAAATATCAAATCAGAAATGCAAGACAGGCGGCCATATTTGATGCTGTAAGTAACAACGGAAAAGATTTTCTGGATCAAGGAATTAATAATGGTGGAGCAGTTGCAGATTCGGTAACAAGAAAATATTACAATGAATTAAACGGCATAATTAACAATAGTCCGGATTTAACAGCAGAACAATTTAAAAGTGTAACAATAACTTTATATCCGGTAGCTGGTGCTCAGGATATTCAAAACATTATAACCGGGGAAGTTGAAAATCCTGTTTATCTTGAAAAAGTTGGACAAAATGGAGAACCTCTCAGCGGAGCTGAATTCGTAATTTTAAAAGATGGACAAATTGTTGCCGAATGGATATCCGACGGTTCAAATAAAGATTTGTATCTGGAACCGGGTGAATATGTTCTTAGAGAAACAAAAGCTCCTGATGGTTACAAACAAATTGACGATATAGCCTTTCTAGTTGATAAGATAATTACAGTAAATGATATTACTATATCTAGGTTGCAGTACCCAAATGATAAATATTACTCTTCACAAGAAAGATATACTAGCAATGTTATAAAAATCGAGTCAAACGATAAGTTAGCAATTTCTAGTGATGGGCAAAAATTAAAAGTTATAAATAAAAAGAATAGCTTTAAACTTAGAAAAGTTGATGGTAATGACGAAAGTAGACTATTAAAGAATGCCGAATTTGCTCTATATAAAATCATTGATTCAGGAAATTCAACAACAAGAGAAGAATTTGTAGAGGCTAGAACAACTGATGAATCTGGAGAAATCGAGTTTGCTGGTTTAGATACGGGTAGTTATATTTTAAAAGAAAATATGGCTCCTGAAGGATATAAAAAGATTGACGAATTCTTGTATGTAGATGTACAAAAGAATGGAGAGATTAGATTTAGAAACGCCAATAAAAATGGCAGTTCAGAAAAAAACTATTTCAAAGTTATAGAAAGAGAGCCAATTCCAAAGCAAGTTAAATATACTGAATTAAAATCGAAAAAAGAGCATTCGACAATTGAATATCATGAACGCTTTAAAGATTATCTCAACATGAAAACTGAAGTTATTAGTCAAGATATAAATACAGTTAAGTCAAGAATAATCTTAAATCCGTCAACAGACAATACTAATGGTAATGGACCGGATCAACCGACATACCTTACACTAAATAAGAACACGGCTAAAACACTAAAATACAAAGTATATAAAGTTTCGGCATCAAATAAAGGTTCTATATATAGTAATGCACAGATTAATGCTATAGAATCATACCCTGAAGTTGATGTTACTGAAGCAAGCAAAGAAATATTTTTCGATACAACATCGACAAGGTGGAATGGTGAAGCCTATGTAGTAGATATAACCGCTTTCTACGATGAAATGGAGACGGGAACAACAGCGGAAAGAAACATATCATACAAGTGGGGAAATAAGCAAACGCCAACGGTAGCGGAAAATTATCTGGACGGAGAAGTTGGGGTAAATGTAGAATGCCTTGAAAAAACAATCTTAGTTCCTACTCCGCCAGTTGTAAATGTTAAAAACTATAAGACTTATGATTTTAAAGTAGAAAAAGTTGACTCTAAAGTAGATGAAAATGGAAATTTAATACATCTAAAAGGTGCAGAATTTACCCTTTATGATGAAACAGGCAGCAAAGAGATTCAAAAAGTTGTAACTGACGAAAATGGAATTGCTGAATTTAAGGATATAAAAATCGACAAATATATTCTAAAAGAAACAAAAGCACCTGATGGATATAACAAGATTCAAAAGCCAATATATGTAAATATATTCGAAGATGGTAAAATAACATTTAGTAACTACCAAGATAAAATTGAATTAGATTCAACAATTTTTACTCCTAAAAAAGATAAAGATACTACTAAAAAGATAGTTAAATTTGATGGCATTAAAGATAGAGTAGAAGAGCTGAATATAAGAGAACACATCGACTATCCTGCTTTCATGAATGTGAAAACAAATCTTCTTAGTGCAGATCAAAATACTGTTAAGACTAGAATATTCTTAAATCCATCTACTGACCCTACAAAAGGCAAAGGTCCAAATAGAAATACAGTATTGACACTTTCAAAAAACAATGCTAACTCAGCAGAATATAAAGTGTATAAAATATTTAATAATGAAAAATGGTCAATAACTGAAGAAAATATATTAAAGAAAACACCGTTTGCAACTGGTAGTATTGGCAGTAAAAATATAGAGGCTAATATAGATTTTAAAACCTATGGAACATATTCTACACCGGATTCTACTGACGAAGAAAGATGGCATGGAGATGCTTATATTGTAGATATTATAAGTCATTATAACGACAAGATCGACACTTCAGATGAAAAAAGAGAGATTTCTTTCGATTGGAAATATATTAATTCACAAGGCGGTATAGGAAGCAATATTTTCGGTGAAGTCGGAGCTAATGTAAAATTCAAGGAAGAAGAAGTTGTAGTTAATGAAGGCGAGCCGATACTTCAAGTCAAAAACAGCAAAGGTACAAACTTTAAAATTCTAAAGGTTGATGCTAATGACGAAAACATACATCTAAAAGGTGCAGAATTTACACTATACGATGAAACAGGCAACAAAGAAATTCAAAAAGTTGTAACTGATGAAAATGGAGTTGCTGAATTTAAAGGAGTAAGCGTTGGTAAGTATGTTGTCGCAGAAACTAAAGCACCGGCTGGATACGATAAGAATGAAAAGACATGGAATATTGAGGTTGTAGAAGAAAGTGGTAAATTTAAAGTATTTTTATATGGCAAACCAACACAAGTAGTTAAAGGCTATATATTTAAATACAATGAACCAATAAGAACTGAATTTGTAGATAAAAATAGCATTAATTACTTGAATGTTACTACTGAGTTAAGAAGAGCAGAAAATAAAGAAGGATTTTATTTGAACCTCACACTTGAAAAAAATTATAATTATTATAATTATTATTCAAGACAATATATTCCTTATTATGGAAATTTATCCTTGACATTTGATAATGATAATTTTGAGATTTATGACGTTTCAAATAATCAGAAAATTATTGGTGAAGTTTTCGACTGCCAAACATATGGTCGTGAAAATATCGTTAATATGAAATACTATATTAAAATAAAGAAAGCTTTTAATGTAGAAAAAGGACCATTAACATCGTTTAAATTTAACACAAGATACAATTGGCATAACCTTATTTATGAAGAGTATCTACCTAAACTTGTACCTGTATTTGAAACAAACAATAACAACAAAATCGAACTTAATGACTCAAATGGAATAAGTTTTAAAGTTGTAAATAAACCTATAAAAAGGGATGTGGAATTTGTAAAGGTTAACGGCAGTGGAGTTTTTCTTCCAGGAGCCCAATTCAAATTATATAAAAACGACAATGGCAATTTCAATGCAGTTGTAAAAGAGGGAATAACTTCAGGAGATGATGGAATAATCCAAATTAAAGACCTGGAAGTCGGCGAATATAGACTGGAAGAAACCAAAGCACCGTCAAATTATACTCAATTGAATGGCACAGCTATACAATTTAGAATAACAGACGACGGAAAGGCACAAGTTTATTTCAAAGGTAATTATGTCGATATAAACGATATAAACAACAAGATTGTAAACTACGAAAAAGGAACAGGATCATTCAAATTAAAAAAGGTTGATGATGAAGATAAAAATCTTAAAAAAGTAAAATTTACTTTAACAAATAAAAAGACCAAAAAGAAAATAGAAAAGTCAACAGATGATAATGGTGAAATTAATTTTCAAGGACTAGAACCGGGAACATATACTCTAGAAGAAACTGAAACTCTACCGGGCTATAAAAAATCGGAATATACTTGGACGGTCACAGTTTACAATACAGGTTATACTGTTGTTAAGGCAAATCCGGTAAAACATGATGAAAAAACTCACAAAGCTGAAGATGTTGGCAAAAAGCTCGAAGTATCATATTTCGAATTTAAAGTAAAAGATAAGCCGGATACAGTCAAGACTATTTATCCTAACCGCAATGAATTCTTTGAAATTTCATATAAGCTTACACCAACAGAATATGGCGAAAATGGGATAAAAGAAGGCGATTATTTCACAACACAATATAGTCCTTATATCAAGAGACAAGGTACGATTGAAACATTTATACCGGACGATATTATAATAGACCAAGGATTGCTGGCTGTTGCAAGCTATGATGAAGAATCCGGAACAACGAAATATACATTCACAAAACTTATTGAGGATTTGCCTAAAAATGTAAAGTTCTCAATTACAGAATCTTTGAATGTAAACAGGGAAGAAGTTCCAAATTCAACAACGAAAGAGTTCATAAATACTGTTGCGGGTAAACCAAAGAACTTTGGAAATTTCAAAATTCATTATGGATTATATGGTCCTGAGGGTACAGAAGATCCGAAATATTTCCAAACTCAATATTTTGCAAAAAGCTCAACAGTAAGTATATCTAGTTTTATAAATAGCATTGATTACGAACATAGCAAGATTAAATTTGTTTCATATTTAAAGTTTAATAATTATAGTCCACGAAATGTAAAACTAACATTAAAAAATATTGAGGGGGCAATAATTGGTAAAGATAGATCTGAAATAAAAGTATACAAAGTAAGTGAAGGGACACCTTCTGAGTCATTTAGCAGTAAGTATAACACAAACAAAGCTATTAACAAAAATACACTGTCTGTAGATGAAATATCTTATAGATATAACTATTATATGAATTATAATTTAGCAGAGTTATATATAGATGATGACGGCTATACTAATAATCAATTGAATTCGTTTTATATAATTGAATTAAGAACAGATTTTGACTCAATTAATAATTTTGCTAAAATTGAAGCACGTGCTGATTGCTACAATCAAAGTTTATGTACAGGAGCTTATGTTAAAACAGATTCACAAATAATTACTAAGCCAAGTGAAACATCAGGTGAAGGTGGAGTAGTATCTCCTGACTTAACTGTCGTAAATCAGAAGATTAAACATCCGGATATCGAGTTTAAGAAAATTGATGGAAAGGAAAATACTCCTTTAAAAGATGCTGAGTTCACTTTATTCAAAGCTGAAACTAAGGATGGCTTGCCAGTTAAAAATAACGGAAATTTAAGTTTTAAAGAGTTCCAAAGAGAAATAGTAGACAAGAATGGTGTAAAAACAAAAGAAACTTATGTAGTTAAGTCGGATAAAGATGGACTTTTCAAATTTGAAAAGCTTGAAGACGGAATTTATGCAGTTAAGGAAACAAAAGCACCTAAAGATTATGCAATGCTTCTTGATTATGCGTTTATTTTCAAGGTTGAAGGCGGAAAGATAACAGAGGTTGATAAAGCCGGCAATGTAGTTAAGGTTGAAGGCAAAGATCATGTTGTAGTTGATATAACTCTTGACAAACCAATCAACAATGTAACGAAAATCGAAAACTTTAAGGCTGAATATCCTTCCACAGGTGGGGTTGGAGCACTTCCATTTGTTTTCATCGGTATGATGATTATGATGGCGGGAGCATATATGTTTATTCGAAGGAGGGATGCCCTCTATGAATAATAGTATGACCGAAAGACGGATACACGATCCGTAGTGCGAAGACGCATTTGCGGTATGGAGATTATGCGGAACGAGTTTCCACGAGATTGTCGCGAAAGATATACGGAAAGGTATATTGCGACACTGACACAGTTAAATGTTAGCGAGAGCGACTTTATAAAAATTAAAAACAAGATATAAGAGAACGGTGTGGAACAAAACAATCCATGGAGAATTGTCGCGGAAGATATACGAAAAAGGTATGAGTCGACAATGAACAATGAACAGACAAAACTTCAAAAAAATCAAAAACAAAACATCAGAGCAACTATATGAATTTACAAGGAGAAGATTATGAACAAAAAATTCAAATTTTTGACAGTGCTACTTGCACTTGTCATGACACTCGGTGCATTTGCACCATTCAGTGCAAGAGCTGAAGGAGAAGGGGAAAAAGAAGGAACAAAAAAAGAAGCAACAGAAACAGAATCAGTTACAGTTCACAAAATTTTGTTGACAGCAGATGAATTAGCTAATCATGATGCAAACAAAGAATATAACGGTAAAAAAATAGACGATATTAAAAGTTTCTTTGCAGCAAAAGATCCAAAAGATATCGGTGGAGTTTACTTTAAATTACAAAAATTAAATGGTGATGTAGCCGACGCAGACATTGATGTAACAAATGATGATCAATGGTCAGATATTACAGTCGGTGAAAATGCAAAAGAGCCTTTCAAATATAAAGGTTTGACTAAGGACAAAGAAGGTCTTAAACTTGATACAAAAGGATTATCAGGAAAATTTAGACTTGTAGAAGTTCATGAAAAGTCAACTTATAAAGGTGAAAAAGGAGAAACGCTCACAGGTTCTAAAGCTGTGCCTACTCTTATTACACTCCCTCTTGTTAACAACGACGGTATTGTTAAAGATGCTCACGTTTATCCAAAGAACACTGAAGAAAAACCGGTAATCGACAAAAACTTTGCTAAAGATAATGACTTGAAAGAAGAAGACAGAGGAGAAACAGGTTCCAAAGCAGGTGCTGCTTATGAAAACTATCAAAAAAAGAAAGCTACCGTATCAGCTGACCTCGGTAAAAAAATCCCATATGAAGTAAAAACAAAACTTCCAAAGGATGCTAAATATAAGACATTAAAATGGGCCGATAGAATGACGGAAGGCTTAACTTACAACAATGATTTAGATGTTCAAGGTTTACCGGCTAGTTTTGCTATAGGAACTGACTACACAGTTACAGTACTTGAAAACGGAAGAGGATTCGATTTAGCATTTACTGATGCTGGTCTTGAAAAATTAAAAAAAGCGTTAGAAAAAGAAGAAATAGAAGTTACTCTTACCTATTCTGCAACAATTAATAAAAAAGCTGTAGTAGATGTTCCTGAATTGAACGATATCAGATTACACTATGGTAATGATAAAAGTTATGCTAATGAACCTACAGAAGTAAAACCAAAAGACAAAAAAATCGAAGTTAAAAAATCATGGGATGTAACCGGAGACGATACTGTAACAGAAGCTGATAAAACAGCGGTAGTAACTTATATCCTTCAAAAAAGAGATGAAAATACAAATGAATGGGTTGAAGTTAAAAGAGTAGAAAAGAAGTATGACGAATCTAATCCACAAACGTCATTCAATCACACATTTGAAGAATTGGATGACAAAGTAACTTATAGAGTGGTTGAAGAAGTTAGTGGATATGAACCGGAATATTTAGAAACAAATGAAGATGGAACAGTATCTATCAAAAACCATAAATCAAACAATCCTAAGCCGTTAGATCCAACAGAACCAAAAGTTGTAACCGGTGGTAAAAGATTTGTTAAAACAAATAACGAAGATAAGGGTAGCACTAAACTAGAAAAACTTGAAGGTGCTGAATTCTATGTAAAGAATGGAACAGGTAAAGATGCAAAATATCTTGTAGCAAAATCTGTTGATGAAACAAAAGTTGAAACGGTAAGAAACGAACTTCAAGAAGCAAAAAAAGCTTATGAAGCTTTGAGTGCTGAAGAACAAAAAGGTGAAAACGGAAAAAAACTTAAAGAAGCATTTGATAAAAAACAACAAGAATTAAACAAAGCTGTACTTGATAATGCAACATCATATGAATGGGGCGAAAAAAATGCTGCTAATGTTGTTATTTTAAGATCTAACGCTGACGGTCAATTCGAAATCAAAGGTCTTGAGTATGGCACATATTATTTAGAAGAAAAAACAGCTCCAAAAGATTATGCTAAATTGAGCGGTGAGGTTAAATTTGAAGTTAATAAAGGTTCATACGACGGAACTGAAGATGAATTAGATTATAAACTTGCTGATAATACAATTAAACACGGTCAACAAGTTAAGAATAAAAAAGTATCTATCCCACAAACAGGTGGTATCGGTACTGTCATCTTCACTGTAGTCGGTGTTATGTTGATGGTTGGTGCTGCATTTGCACTCAAGAGACGTAAAGAAGACGAACTCGAAGGTTTAGCATAACTTTTAGTATTGAATTAAGATTTAAAGAGTTATATAATATATATAACGATAGGTATTTACAAAGAAAAGGAGGGTCGAGATGCCGAAGTTTAATCAAAAACAATTTAAGATTCTGAATCTGATATTGGCATTTTGCCTTTTCTTTCCCTTTTTCAGGGGTCAAGCGGCAAGTGACGAGATTGAGATTGTTGTAAATCTTTATTTTGAAAATGATAGAGATGATCTTAAGAAGTCACTCGAAGATGCTCACATTGAGATTTGGAAGGTTTCCGACAAGGATTCTATGAGTTCCGACGATAAGTTTGAAGCAATTTTCAAGCACAGTATGTGGTCGGACAAGGATCTTGAGAAGGATTTCAAGCATGTTTTGACTTCCAAGGAAGCAAACGGAACCGGAAGAATTACGGTAAAGCTTAAACCGGGAACTTATTATGCACGTGTTAAGGGCATAAAGAACGGTATCAAGTTTAACGATTTTGTGTTCTCAGTTTCAGATTTCTTGAAAGAGAAGAATGAGGACAAGATTGTTATAAATCCAAAACACACTCAACCGGAAAAGCCGGGAACGCCGCCGCCGGAGGTTCCACCTCCACCTGAAACACCGCCGCCGCTAACACCACCACCGGAAACGCCACCGCCGGAAAATCCACCGGATGTGCCGCCTGAAGAACCGAAAAATCCACCACCGTATGGACATTTCTACTTCAAGAAGGTGTCCGTTGACGGTAAGCCGATTGAAGGCGTTGTGTTCAGACTCACAAAGGTGGTAGACGGTAAGCCGCAAAATTTGATGCAAGGCGAGAAGATTTTTACTCTTGTTTCAGACAAGAATGGGGATTTTGATGTCGAGCTTCAATTCGGCGACTATGAATTATGGGAAACGAAACAAGCACCGGGCTTTGAGCAGTTGACACAAAGTGTCAAGTTCACAGTTGACGGTGACGATAGTTCAAAGAGACTTGTGGTTAAGAATAAGCCGTTTACAAGAAAGCCGCTTCCAAAGACAGGGGATTTGGTATTCCCAATGCTTTGTGCACTTGGAGCAATTCTTTTCATAACAGGCTTTGCGGTCGCAAGAAAAAATGAAAAAACAACAGAGGCAAATTAGCCTTTGGACAATAAAAGATTTGGCGGGTTCGCCCGCCGTACATAAAACACGAAATCACGGTTTCGTGTTTTCTCTTTATAGACAAATTACACGGTTGTTGGTATAATAGAGTTAGATTATTTTTGGGAGTTTGTATGGATAAGGATATTAAGAACGAAAAAGTGAATATCGAAAACAAAAAGGCAGCGAGAAAAAAGAAGAAGCGTGCTTCAACTTTTCTTTTGATTGCAATTTTTTTGATGGGACTTTTGGTTTTGATGTATCCTATTATTTCCCGTTTATATTATAATGTCGAGTCGAGTTATGAGATTGACGATTTCGACAACGAGGCGGCAAAGCTTGAAGATTCGGAAGTAAAGAGAAGAATTAATCTTGCACGAGCATTTAACGATTCGCTTGTAAATCATATTGACAAGGACCCGTACACCGACGAGCAAAAGGCTGAAGGTCGAAAAGAATACGCAAGAATGCTCGAAATAAATGAGAGAATGGGTCACGTTGAAATTCCAAAGATAAATGTGGACATTCCGATGTATGCGGGCACAGATGAAGAGGTACTACAAAAAGGTGTGGGACACCTTGAGGGCACGAGTCTTCCGGTCGGCGGTATTGACACGCACACGGTTCTAACTGCACACTGTGGGCTACCGACAGCAAAGCTTTTCACTGATCTTGAAAAATTAAAAGAAGGCGACGTTTTTTATGTGCACAATTTGGCGGAAACTCTCGCATATAAAGTTGTGCAAATAAAGGTTGTTAATCCGGATGAGTTCGACGATCTTTTGGTTGTTAAGGGGCACGACTATGCAACGCTCCTTACATGTACGCCGTATATGATAAACACACACCGTCTGCTGGTTCGCGGAGAAAGGATTCCTTATGACGCTGTTGCGGACATTGTGACGGCAAGGGAAAACAAGGAGATTTTTAAATACAAAAACAGATTCTTTATTGCGCTTGGCGTGATTGCACTCTTGCTATTATTAATTTTAACGACAAGGCACAAGAAGAAGAGATATATGAAGGCAATCAAAAAGCTGTCGGCTATGAAAACGGCTGATGATTCAAACGATAAGCCAGATGACAAAGGGCCTGACGAAGGAGGAGATGACGGGGGCGATGACAATCCGCCACCGGACGGACCGAACGGCACTGCACCTGTGGAGGAAGCAATTGATGAGCCGGATATTCCAAAAGAAGACACGGTTGATGAAAATAAGGAGCCGCATAATGAATTGGATTTGGAAAGCTTTCAAGAGAAAAGCGACAATATAAAAAGCGATGAATATGTAGAAAATGGAGGAGAAGACGTGAGTTTTTTAAATAAGCTTAAAAATATTATGGTTGAACCGGATGAAGATGATTTTGACGATGAGGATTTTGATGAGTTTGAAGAAGTAGATAATAAAAAATCAGACAAAAAGTCCGGAATAAAGGGATGGGATGACGATACGTCACCGGAAAATGATGAACCGAAAGAGATTAACATCGACAGCGAGCCGGTGATTGAAAGAAAGACTGCGTTTGACGATGCAGCTTTGAAAGCGGAAACTGAAAAGAAGCTTTTTAAGGATGAACCGAAAAAAGAAGAGTCTGACAAAAAGTCCGGCTCATTCTTCCAAAGATTCAGTAAAAAGAAGGCAAAAGAAAGCATTTTCACAGACGAGGACCTCAATATAAATCAGGAAGAAAGACGAAGAAAGGCGAAACGTCTCGCACAAGAAGCTGAAAAGAGGATTGAAAGCGAAAGGGAACACTTGAAGAAGATTGCTTCACATTCGAAACTTGTAAAAGAGAATGAAAAGCAGTCTAAAAAGAAGGTTTCAAAAATAGATGCTGCCGATCCGAAGGCACTTGAGCTTGAATATAAGCGTTTGAGAGAGGAAGCAAGGCTCGAAAACGAAAAGATGGAGAAGAATATAAAGAGTGCGGAAGTTCAAAATTCGATTGATATGGATTCGAAAAAGGTGGACAAGAATTCACGTGCAAAAGAGCTCAAAGATATATCTGTGAAGAATTTGAGCGAAAGTTCGAAAGAAGCTAAAAAGAAAGCTCCTGTTAAAACGGAGACTAAAGATACAAAGCAAGAATTTGATTCTGTTTCAAATGTTCGAGTTCCAAAGTCAACAGATGAGACGATGAATTTTGAAAAGGTAAGGGAAAGCTCTCAAAAAGAAGTTTCGAAAGAAAAAAGAAAAGAGTCCGAAATAAATCCAAATCATATTATTCGTGAGGTTGAAACTGAGGCACAAAAACAAGCACGTCTTGCTGCTGAAGAATTCGACAGAATGATGGCGGAAAGAAGAAAGAACAGAACTTCGGACAAGAGTATTATAGATATGAAGCTAAACGAAGAAGAAGAAAAATTGCAAAAGTTGGCTGATTTATTTACAGGAGAAAACGATAATCAATAGAGCATTTTTCGAACAGCGAGGGAAATTATGGCGAAGAAAGAAGAAAAAAACTTGATAGTTGACGAGGGAAACTCGAAAAAGAAAAAACGCAAGCGTAATCTCGCTTTGGGCGGTGTCTTTCTTTTGGGATTTTTGATTGCCATATATCCCGTTATTTCGCAGCTCTATTATAGACAGGTTGCAACCAGGGAAGTCGAGAGTTTCGATACAAAGAGAAATGAACTCGACGAGGCGGAACTGAAAGAAAGGCTCGAGCTTGCACATGCGTACAATCGCACGCTTGACCCGACAAGGTTGGCGGACCCGTTTACAGAAAAGGAAGAAGCGGGACGACGTGAGTATGCGAAGATGCTTGAAATCGGAGAAAAAATAGGGCATATTGAAATACCCCAAATTAACGAAGACTTGCCTGTGTATGCCGGAACGGGTGAAGAAATTTTGCAAAAGGGAGCAGGCCACCTTGAGGGCTCGAGTCTTCCGGTCGGTGGCACGAGCACACATGCGGTTATAACTGCACACAGAGGGCTTCCGACGGCGAAACTTTTCCGCGAACTCGACAAGCTGCAAAAGGGCGACGTATTTTTCTATCACAACATCGAAGGGGTCATTGCATACGAAGTCGACCAAATTTTAACGGTTGTGCCGACGAATTTCGAGCCGGTACTCGTTCAAGAAGGAAAGGATTTGATGACACTTCTCACATGCACGCCGTATATGATTAACAGCCACAGACTTTTGGTGAGGGGACATAGAATTCCGTACAAACCTGACGTGGAAATCACAAGAAGAGCAACGGGAACGAGCGATGCAAGTTATCGTGAGTATTTTATGATTACGCTTTCGATTATATTGTTCCTTGTGCTTGTACTTTTTATCGAGTATTCGAGCTTAAGAAAGTATAAGAAGATTTTCAGAGAACTAAGGAAAAAGAGAGATAAAGATGAATAAAATAAAATTGGAAAAGAAGCATTGGTTTTTAATAGGGCGACTTTTGATGATTGTCGGAATTTTAATTCCGCTTTATGCTTTTCTTTCGATTACTATAAATGATTTGAAAAAAGCGAATGAGTATGAAGAGTATATCGAAAAAGAGGCGAAGCTTAGTCGCGAAGAAAAACAAATATTAGAGAAAAAAATTAAAAGATACAACAAGAGTGTGAAAGATCTTGATGCCGGAGCGGTCGACCCATTTACCGGAAACGATTTCAAGGCGAGATACAATATTGAAGGCGAAGATAAAGAGGCATTTTCTTATATAAGAATTCCAAAAATTGATGTAACTCTGCCGGTTTATCTCGGGGCGAGCTATAAACATCTTGCGATGGGGGCAGCACACGTTGACGGCACGAATCTTCCGGTTGGAGGCAAGGGAACTCGTTCTGTTATTGCAGGTCATAGGGGATTTTACAAGGACACGATGTTTTTGAATCTTCACGAACTTGAAAAGGGCGATGAGATTATTATTCGTCGCGGCACGGAAACGCTTATCTACAAGGTAACGGACAGCGAGGTTATAAATCCGTATGATTGGGACAAGCTTGACCCGATTGAAAATGAGGATATATTGACGCTGCTTACTTGTGACCCGATAAGGCCACCGAGCCCTTATCGTTTGATTGTTAATGCAAAGAGATATGAGCCACCGAAAAAAGAGGGAATTGAAAACGAGGTTGTAAAGATCGAGTCAACTCCGGTCAAAAGGGAAGTCAAAACTGTGAACACATGGATTTATGTGGGAACAGTACTCTTGTCGATTTTGTTTTTGTATGTATTGGTAAGCACCGTGGTGAAATATAGGAAGATGAAGAGGTAAAGTTTTATTTGCGGTCCTTTTCGCGATAAACGCTTGATTCAATATTTCAGTCGCTGCGACATATTTATCAATATGCCTCACTCCTAAAATATTTCATCTAACCGTTTCTCATCGAAAATTCCTCGCAAACCTGGGGGAGCGGTGATTTTAGCGATAAATCTTTTAAAATGTATGGTATTGCAAACGCCGCCCGTAGCGGCTGGCATACTTTACGACGCGAAAAAGAAATCTTTGATTTCGTTTTTGAGCGAGAAGTAATGATGTCCTGCCGCAATAAGAGAAAAG
>QWCK01004194.1_pt1 | contig 15789 bp, 15 predicted proteins | sample 1972571 | NCBI WGS metagenome assembly QWCK01 (sample SAMN09866710, study PRJNA288562) | Human gut metagenome isolate term2_stool, whole genome shotgun sequencing... | isolation source: gut | host: Homo sapiens | place: USA: California
TCTCTCTCTCTCTCTCTCTCTCCTATAATTTAGGTATATCTTCTCTTATTCCCCTTTCTGCGCATTATGCATTATTGCGCAGCGAATCTTTGTGTCCGTTTGTGGAGGGTAATTCCTTGCCATCCTTTATGGTAGTATATTCAGAAATTAAAAATCATATTCAAAATTTATTGTAACGTTATGAGAAAAACAGAAACCGGTGCCGCAGGTATCAAGGCGGCTTATGTTTGTCCCCGCATCGCTTGCTTTGCAGCAGCGTCAGAGTCCTCGCTTTGTGCAGTAAGTCCAATTGATAGCGGACATAAGAATGCTGACCCCGATCCTAATCCTTTGGAACCTGTGGATGATGGTCAGTGGTAAACGGGCAACTCTTGAATACTTTATTCGTAATAACCATTTTTTAATGAATTAATTTTATAAGCGATTTATACAAATGAAAACAAAATTATTTATCTCATTTGTGGCTTTCGCAGCTGCATCCGTGCTGATGAGTGGCTGCTCCAACGAAGAAAGCACGGCTACCACCAATGATCAGCTTACCGCCTTTACCGGTGGTATCGTTACCGAGGCTCCCATGGAGCGTGTACAGATAGGTACTTCTGATAGCTCAACAGGAGTTCCCGGTTTTACCACTCGTACTTCCATGAATCGTAACGGCATCGGTGGTCAGGGAGCCTTCCTTTGGGAGCCTAAAGACGTGATCCATGTAGAGGACGATAATGGTAAGTTATACAAGAGTCAGAATGCTATCAATGATGCTGTAGCTCGCACTACATTCTTGGTAGATGGTTCTTACACCACTAAGGGACAATACGATGTGTACTATTGTGGTACTAACTCTAGTGCTAGTGAAAAGAAAGTTGTTATCGCCAGCAATCAGACACAAGTAGCCTTTAACAATACCAAGCATTTTGGTGCCGCTGGCGATTGCGGTGTAGCCAAGGCAACGAAGACTACCGTTGCAGGCAAGAGTGGCTATCGTTTCGACTTGGAACACAAAGCGTCTTACCTTTGCTTCCTTCCCTATATGACTATTAAGGCGCAGCGCGCAAACTTTAGGATTCAAAGCATAGAGATAACCTCAGATAACAATATTGCTGGTACTTATGATCTTACCCAAACAGGTCTTTCCGGTACGGGTAATGCAAAGACTATTACGCTTCACGTAGGTACTGATGGCCTTTTGCTTGCGAATCAAACAGCTGAAACGCCAAACATTGATAATTCGCTTTATGTAGTTATAGCTCCCGGCACCCATGCCTTGAAAGTAAAATATACATTTTTAGGCGCAAAGAATACGGTTATGACAATAACCAAAAGTTATAAGTCACATAACTTTGGTGCCAATAAGATTTGTGATATTCCCGTTAATCTTGGTGTTAGACATTACAGCGGTCTCCGGCCACGAGTGGGACGCTGCTGATCCTTGGCAGCCAACAATGGAAGGTGCAAGAAACGGCGGTTATCCCAAGTCCAAGACTGCCGATGCTTCTCGTTGGTGTCACGAAGGCAGCGGTGCTTTCGAGGCTTCCGTCAATCCTCTCTTCAAGGAGCTTCCCAATGCCAACGAAATGGCTTGGTACGTATTGAAGGGTGATGCTCATTGGGACAATAGTACTCAGTGGGAGGCTTTCGGTACGACTCACACCGGCGGTATCTGGTTGAAGAAGCTCAGCGTCATCGCTCAAGAAAACAAAAAAGAGCTTGCTGAGCTAAAGCAAAAAGATCCTAATGGCTATGATTTGTGTGCTTCTTCCAACTTCTACGGATTTTCTCCTAAGCCTGGCAAGCCTTCTGATAGTGTGATTGATAAATACTTCTTCCTCCCTGCGTTGGGCTATTACAGCATTGGTAAGCTTAACGATCTCGGTTCCAGCAGTTACTACTGGTCGTCCAGTACTTATCCCACAGATAGTAGTAGCGCGTACAACCTGTACTTCTACGATGGTTACGTGAACTTGGGCTACAGCTACCGCAACAACGGGTTTGTAGCGCAGCCCTTCGAGTAGTCTACCCGATAGTTTTATTTCGAGCGGGCCCTTTAAAAGGTTCGCTCATAAAAACCGCCTTTGGCGGTCGAAAGTTTTACCGGGCAGTAATAATTTTAATTGAATGATAAAAACGTGGCTGTACCCAAGCCGGCACAGCCACGTTTCTTCATTTGAATCGAGTTGAAGCCCCCTTTCAAAACCTAATGGTTTATGAATAACCCTGCGAGCATCGCTACGATGAGTTCGAGACAGTTAATACCAGTCGTCATCGTTGGTTAATTCTACTTGGCGGTCATCTTCTTGATACATATTGTCAAGTTCGTACTCGCGTTCGTTGTACATTTTTGGTCTGCGTTTCATAGTTATTTCCTCCTTAGGCTTATCATGTCGCGAAAGCCGTTCAACATATTAGACTTATAGAATGGCGACACATTCTCGACTTCTTGTTGCAAATATACACTAAATATTTTGTATTTCCTAATAATTGTTTGTGAAATTGTATTTTTAATGTCTATTTGTTGGATTGTTGAATAAAACCGCATCTCATTGGCTGTGTGGTCATTTTGAAAAATAAGAGGGTATGCCATGTGAGCATACCCTCTTATCATCAGACGGAAGTTTTAAGGTTTTTATCTTATGTTTCTTCCGTGGCAATTCTTAAATTTCTTTCCACTACCGCAGGGACATGGATCGTTCGGACGAGGCATCTTCTCAGCCCGATAAGGAACTCGGTTGGGTTGTCTGGCACCCTCGCGAGTGTCGTGGTGGGCGGCTGCCTGTTGGCTTCTGTCAATCAAGTCATCTTTTTGCTCCGTATAGCGTTGTGATCTCTCTTCCGGCGCAGCTTCCTGTATTTGTTGTTCGGGTTGCATCTCCGGAATTTGACCTCGCATCAGTACGCTGCCGGTGCGATTGTTGAGGTCGTTTATCATGTTGTCCCAGAGTTTTACACTCTCTAACTTAAATATCAGCAAGGGGTCTTTCTGCTCGTACGACGCGTTCTGCACAGAGTGACGAAGCTCATCAAGCTGACGTAGGTTCTCTTTCCAGTCATCGTCAATTAAATGGAGTAAAATAACCTTTTCAAATTGGCGGACAACCGACTTCGCCTCCGTTTCGTAGGCTTCTTTCAGGTCGCAAGGAATATTATAAACGCGCTTTCCATCGGTTATAGGCACCATGATGCGCTCATAGATGGCACCTTGATCTTCGTAAACCTGCTTAATGATGGGCCATGCCACAGTTTGGATGCGTTCTGTCTTGCGCTCAAAATTGCCAATGGCAGCTTGGAAACTCCGTTCGGCAAGTTCTGCGTGAGCAATGGTATTGAACTCGTCTTCACTGAATGGACATTCCATGGCAAGGACTTTGAGAAACTCCTCTTGACAACCTTCGTAGTCGTTCGTCTCAACAATGTTAAGACAGCGATCCCAAATCACGTTGGAAATATCCATGCCTATGCGCTCACCCATTAACGCGTGGCGTCGTTTTTCATAAATGACGGTACGCTGCTTGTTCATAACGTCATCATATTCGAGTAGGCGTTTTCTGATACCGAAGTTGTTTTCTTCCACTTTTTTCTGGGCACGTTCAATGCTACTTGATATCATGGAACTCTCTATGCGCTCGCCTTCTTCAAATCCCAATCTGTCCATCACTTTCGCAATACGTTCCGAACCGAAAAGACGCATTAGTTTGTCTTCCAGCGAAACGTAGAAAACGGATGAACCCGGGTCTCCCTGACGACCGGCACGACCACGCAGCTGGCGATCGACACGACGACTCTCATGTCGCTCTGTACCAATGATAGCCAAACCACCGGCGTCTTTTACTTCCTGTGTCAGTTTGATATCGGTACCGCGACCAGCCATGTTCGTAGCAATGGTTACCGCACCTAATCCATTGACGGAACGACCGGCTTCTGCTACGATTTGCGCCTCTTTCAAGTGTTGTTTGGCATTGAGCACTTGGTGAGGTATCTTTCGCATGGTCAGCATCTTGCTCAGCAATTCACTTATCTCTACGGAAGTTGTACCAACCAAACAGGGACGTCCGCTGTTGCGCATTGCTTCAATCTCTTCTATGACGGCTGAATATTTCTCGCGAGCTGTCTTATAGACGCGGTCTTCCATGTCGTGTCGCTGAACGGGGCGATTGGTGGGAATTTCCACAACATCCAATTTGTAGATGTCCCAAAATTCTCCCGCCTCAGTTGAAGCGGTACCGGTCATGCCGGCTAATTTATGATACATCCTGAAATAGTTTTGCAGAGTGATCGTGGCAAATGTTTGGGTAGCCGCTTCCACTTTCACATGCTCTTTTGCCTCTACGGCTTGATGTAAACCATCGCTCCATCGTCGTCCCTCCATGATACGACCGGTTTGTTCATCAACGATTTTCACTTCACCGTCAAGTACCACATATTCATCGTCCTTGTTGAACATGGTGTAGGCTTTGAGTAATTGTTGCAACGTGTGAACTCTTTCGCTTTGGATACCATAATTTGTCATCATGGCATCTTTCTTGTCGATGTATTCTTGTTCGTCTATTTTCTTGTCATCTTTTTCTTTCTCGAGCAATGACAAATCGGTGGTGATGTCGGGCAGGACAAAAAGTTTCTCGTCTTGAACCTGCTTAGCGAGCCAAGCGGCTCCCTTGTCGGTGAGGTCGCAAGAATTAAGTTTCTCATCCGTAACAAAGTAGAGTGGTTCCACTGCCTTTGGCATTTCACGGTTGTTGTTTGCCATATAGAACTCCTCTGTCTTCAACATACCTGATTTGATACCTTCTTCCGAGAGGAATTTTATCAAGGCTTTGTTTTTAGGAAGTGCTTTGTGCGAGCGATAGAGTGCCAAGAAACCTTCTTCGAGCATGGCTTGGCGTGCTTTGTCATCGGTAAGTTGTGATGCTTCAACAATCTTGTGGCGTGCCTCGGATAGAAGCTCCGTTGCTTGTTTGCGTTGAACTTCAAAGAGTCTTTCCACCAATGGCTGATACTCTTCAAACATCTGGTCATCGCCCTTTGGCACAGGTCCACTGATGATAAGTGGTGTGCGGGCATCGTCTATTAGGACAGAGTCCACCTCATCGACAATGGCATAATTGTGTTGGCGTTGTACAAGATCGGCGGGCGATACTGCCATGTTGTCGCGAAGATAATCAAAGCCAAACTCGTTGTTGGTACCAAAAGTGATGTCAGCTTGATACGCTTTGCGGCGCGCTTCAGAATTGGGTTGATGTTTATCGATACAGTCCACAGACAATCCGTTAAATTCATAAAGTGGTCCCATCCATTCCGAGTCGCGTTTTGCCAAATAGTCGTTCACTGTTACCACATGTACGCCGTTCCCGGTCAGGGCATTGAGGAATACCGGTAGCGTGGCCACAAGTGTCTTTCCTTCACCTGTTGCCATTTCGGCAATTTTGCCTTGATGCAGAACCACACCTCCAAAAAGCTGTACGTCATAATGTATCATCTCCCATTTTAGGTCGTTGCCTCCCGCGGTCCAATGATTATGATAGATGGCTTTGTCTCCATCTATGGTGATGAAGTCCTTGTTGGGGTTTGCCGCCAATTCGCGATCGAAATCTGTTGCGGTAACAATAGTTTCTTCGTTCTCGGCAAATCTTCGTGCGGTGTCTTTGATGATGGAAAAAGCAACGGGCATTACTTCGTTCAACGCCTCCTCGTACTTGTCGAGTGCCACTTTGTCGAGTTTGTCTATTTTGTCGAATATCGCTTCACGCTCGTCAATGGGAGTTGCTTCAATCGTCTCACGCAACTTGGCTATTTCTTCTCTTTGTTCCTTTGCGGCACTTTGTACAAAATCTTGTATTTCTTTTGTCTTGGCACGCAGCTCGTCATTGCTGAGAGCTTTGATTTCCGGATATGCTGCCTTTATTTTCTCCACGAAAGGCTGGATATGTTTCATGTCTCGGGTGGATTTGTCGCCAAAGAGTGATTTCAGTATTTTATTAAAATTCATTTTTTCGTTTTAAGAATAATAAGTTTATGGATTCTTTATATTTCAAATGTTTGTGAATGTAACAACGGATGAAACCGTGTTTTTTTCATTTTGTTCTTCCCGGTGCACGTATGATAACGGATGAACAAATAGACGGGTGAAGTGTATAAAATTTGTTGTCGTAGTTCAATGGGGTAAAGTGAAAATCTTTATCGAATTTCTCTTTGTTGAAGATTGTGAATAGACGAGTTGGAGACTCTTTCCACTTTTCGTCTTCAATGTTTTTGTAAGCTTCGATTACGGATAAAATCTCTGTCTTTATGTCTTGAAACTCCGCCTTATTGTATAATTCTTCAGGTGTACAATTACCCAATGCCACTTCAATGGCAGAACGATAGGTCTGTGCCTCAACGCCAGTTGCGGTCAATGCCACAAGTAGTGCGGTAATGTATTTATTCATTGTCGATTTTCTTGTTTGAGGTGAAGATTATTCCATGCATAATGCCATTCATGAGCAAGAATAATGCCACAATGATTACCGGTAGAGGAATTCTCTGAAAGTAAGTTCCCAAAAGTCCTATACAAATCGATATACTCCAAACAATCCACCACCAATGCTTCTCGCCTGGTTTTACATTCCGAACAACCGGAACGAGGAAAATCAAGCATAGTGGATTGAAAATGAAAATAATGAGATTTAAGTTCACACAAGGATGATCTGAGAATATCATTGCGAAGAGTAGCAGTCCGATGATCCCGGAAACCGTCATTAGAATCAAATCCCACCATAGATACATACGCTTTTTCTTCCATTGTATGCCAAGAATTATTGTAGCAATAATGGCAAAGATGATAGATATTTGCAATGGTGAAAGGGGAAATTCCTTATTATTGATATTTGCCGGTTTTTGGAGAAGTCGTCGTGTGGTTTTTACCAATGGTCTGCCATTAACCATTGTGGCATCAAACGATTTTCTTAAATTGTCTGGTAAGAAGTTATCCTCTTTTTCTTTATTCTTAAAAGGTATATCCGCTTTTACTCCCAAGAGTAAATCTTCACCAAATTGCGACCATACAAAACTCTTATTCCATTCATGTATGCATTCCCTAAACGTATTATTGTTTTGGGTAGAAACTTCTTTTGTTTGAATTGTTCCGTGAATGTTGCTCAACAATATCTGTCCGGCTCTTGTTGTGCAGTTATCATAAAAAAAATTGTAACGATAGACAACATTCTCCGGTCTGAGATTTTCTTCAAGGGCTTTGTAAATATTAAACTTCTCATCTTTCGTTAGGTTTAAGACTTGTTCTATAACTCCATGCCCCTGATAAGCGTGTAATGCAAGAAAATCTTCCATAGGCTCTATTCCTACTCTGTAATCGGTGAGCCCGAAAGTAAATCGAAGGATGAAATAAGGTTGATCTTGAGAGAACAATCCATAATTGACCGCTAAGTCATTATTGTTCTTTAAGTCGTTGTATCTGATGGCGGTATGACCGTATTGCGCCCATATCTCTTTGCCGGGTGAACAGGTGAGCAGAGATATTTCCACAGAGTCGGAATAAGTAAGAACTTGCGCTTCGGTATTTAGTCGGAAAACCGAAAGCAAGCATCCTGTCACCATATATATAAATAGTCTCTTCATTTATGCGTCGCAAAGGTACTTAAAAAGAATGATACAGCAAAGAAAGCTTATAAAAAAACAAAATACCATATAGTTTTTCCTTGATATCATTTTTTTTTAATAACTTTGCGCCGTTTATACTTTGATAATAAAAATCGGATGAAAAAGATAATTGCCGCTTCTCTTTTGCTGGCATTTGTTATGACCGGGTGGGCACAGAGCGGAACCAACTCACCCTATAGCAAATTTGGTTTGGGTACACTGGCGCCACAGTCCACTGGCTTTAATCGTGGCATGAATGGATTGGCGTATGGCTTCCATGAACACAATCAGATTAACTATCAGAACCCTGCTTCTTACTCGGCGTTAGACTCACTCTCATTTATTTTTGATGCAGGCGTAAGTTTGCAACTGACTAATTTTGAGGAAAATGGTCAAAAGAAAAATGCCAAGAACGGCAATTTAGAGTATGTAGTAGCCGGCTTTCGAGCATTCAAACATTTAGGTGTTAGTTTCGGTTTGATGCCTTATTCAAATATAGGATATAACTATAGTTTTACCGGGAATATCAATGATGGAATACATCCCTCATCACCCGATGCCACTTATACCAATACTTTCTCTGGCAATGGTGGATTACGACAGGTTTATCTCGGATTAGGTTGGGAACCTCTTGAGGGGTTGTCAATCGGTGTCAATGCCTCTTATCTGTGGGGGACATTGGATCGCAGGATTATAAATAGTTATAGTGATAATTATGTCAATACTTTGTCCAAGATATATTCTGCTGAGGTAAGAAATTATAAAGTTGATTTCGGGTTGCAATATACAAAGAAATTATCAGTAAAAAACGCGATTACACTTGGCGTTGCTTACTCCTTAGGGCATAAACTTAATGCCGATGCAAATTGTGATATTATTAACACGAACTCACAAACCTCTGTTGCTGATACGACACACTTCTTTGTTAACGACGCGTTGCAAATTCCTCACACTATTGGCGTGGGACTCTTGTATAATTACAACAACACCCTAAAATTGGGCTTTGATTATCAATTGCAAAAATGGAAAGAAATTGAAATGCCACAGTTGAAGGTCTCAGACAATGTTACGTCTTATTCCAAAGTTTCCGGATTGTTCAAGGATAGGCATAAGTTCACTTTTGGTGGTGAATATTGTAAAGGAGAACGTTATAGAAGTATTTTTAGCAGAATTCATTACAGGGCAGGCGTTAGTTACACCACTCCGTATTTGAAGATTAATGGTGAGAATGGACCTCGCGAATTGTCTGCGAGTTTAGGTTTAGGTATTCCCATCATGAACGGATACAACAACCGAAGTATTCTGAACATCAGTGGAGAATGGGTGAACCAAACTGCTAAAGGACTCGTAAAAGAAAATATGTTTCGCATCAATATCGGACTTACTTTCAACGAGCGATGGTTTGCTAAATTCAAGGTGAATTAAACATAGTTGGCGCAAGGTATATCAACAATAAAAATGTGGATTGCTCATTTTCGGAACACTTTTATAATGATAGCTTTTGCTTTAATATTGGCAATGGCATCTTGTTCAGAGAAACATGAGCATACAGCACCGGCTATTCGTGAACAAGATTCCGTTGCTGTGATGACGACTTATGGTGTAAATACGCTTGTTTCCGACTCCGGAGTAATCAAATACAGGATTGTGGCAGAGGAATGGGAAGTAAACGAGAATAAGAATCCTTCTCGTTGGACTTTCAACAAGGGATTACTTCTTACCCAGTTTGACCTGAAGAAGCACGTTATTGGGTTTATTCAGTGCGACACTGCTGTTTATTATGATAAGGATCGGATTTGGAAGTTGAATGGACGAGTGAAGATATTAACCGCGCAGGGCGTTCATTTCTATAGCAACGAATTGTCGTGGGATGAGCAGAATCATAAGATATGGTCTTATTCTTATTCTTATTTGAAAGCACCGAACAAAGAACTTGAGGGTAATTGGTTTACCAGTGATGAGCAAATGATGAATTATGAGATTCGGCAGACCAGAGGATGGAGTATTCTAAAGAAAAACGAATTTATGCCCACTGCTGGTCAATCTCCCATGTCTGATCAATCGCAATTGACTTTAGATACCCTTGCCCAAAAAGATTTGAGAGGTTCCATATTAAAACGATAAATAAAAGTTGAATATAAGTTTGATAGTAGGTATAATCATATCGTTGGTACTGTCTGCGTTCTTCTCCGGAATGGAAATAGCGTTTGTGTCGAGCAATAGAATGCTTGCGGAGATGGATAAAGAAAAGAAAGGATTGGCACAAAGATGTATTCAGGTCTTCTTTCACAATCCCAATGGATTTGTCTCAACCATGTTGGTGGGAAACAATATCGTTCTTGTGTTGTATGGAATTCTTTTTGCCGACCTTTTTAATAAGACTCTATTCTCCTCATTCGATTCTGCCACACAAGTTTTTCTGTGTACTGTTTTCTCAACCATCATCGTGGTTTTTACCGGTGAGTTCTTACCCAAAACTTTTTTCAAGAGCAACCCCAACAAACTGCTCACTTTCTTTGCCCCCCTTGCTTATTTCTTTTTTATTTTGTTGTGGCCGATAAGTCGGTTTTCCACATTCCTTTCTCGCATCATGCTTCGTTCCATTGGAGTGAACATGATAGAAGTGAAAAATGATGGAACTTTCACCAAGGTGGATTTGGACTATTTGGTACAAAGTTCTATTGAGAATGCGAATGCGGATAATGAAATCGAAGAAGAAGTTAAGATTTTCCAAAACGCGTTGGAATTTACGGATACGAAAGTCAGGGATTGCATGGTTCCCAGAACGGAGATCAATGCGGTGGAAGAGTCGTGTAGCACAAATGATTTGAGACAAATGTTCATAGAAAGTGGAAATTCCAAGATAATTGTCTATAAAGACGACATCGATCATATAGAAGGCTACATCCATTCTTCCGAGATGTTCAAGAATCCCAAAGATTGGAAAACCCATATCCGGCAGATGCCATTTGTTCCTGAAACCATGACAGCTCAGAAACTCATGCAAATTTTCCTACAACAAAAGAAGAGTTTGGGCGTTGTCGTGGATGAGTTTGGGGGAACCAGCGGAATTGTATCTTTGGAAGATATAGTGGAGGAAATATTCGGAGAAATAGAAGACGAACATGACAGCTCTAAGTATATTGCCAAGCAAATGGGCGAAAACGAGTATCTTCTCTCTGCCCGATTGGAAATAGACAAGATAAACGATATGTTCAATCTTCAATTACCCGAAAGCGATGATTATATGACTTTAGGCGGACTGATACTTCACAGTTATCGAAGTTTTCCAAAGTTAAATGAAGTAATACAGATAGGCAATTTGGAATTTAAGATCATTAAGAGTACCATGACTAAGATAGAATTAGTGAAGCTAAAAGTTCATGTTTAACATTTTTCCGGGTAAAAATTACTTTAATTCTCTTTTTCTTTGTATTTTTGTAGGCAATTTGCCAAACGATAGCATAAAAAATTAAAATATAAAATAAATATGGCAGCATTAGGAAAAATCAGACGCAGAGGAATCACACTGATTGTTATTATCGGTTTGGGTCTTTTTGCATTTATTGCTGAAGAAGCTTTCCGTTCTTGTAACGGAATTAAAGGAGAAGCCAGACAACAAATTGGCGAAATCTTAGGTGAGAAAGTCAGCGTACAGGACTTTCAGAAAATGGTTGATGAGTATCAAGATGCCATCAAATTTACCATGCAACGCGATAACTTGTCGGAGGATGAGTTGAATCAGGTGAAAGACCAAGTTTGGCAGCAGTTGATTAGTAATAAGGTGTTACAGGCTGATGCCGAGAAAGTGGGACTCACTGTAACGGAAGATGAGTTACAAGCTGTGTTAAATGAGGGAACGAATCCGATGTTGGCACAAACTCCATTCTTGAATCAGCAGACAGGTCGTTTTGACGTGAATGCATTGAAACAATTCCTGGATGAGTATAACAAATCGAAAAATGCCAATCCACAGCAAGCCGAGCAAATGCAGTTGGTTTATAACTATTGGATGTTTGTTGAGAAGAATCTGAGAGCACAATTGTTAGGACAGAAATATCAAGCATTGGTGGCAAGCTGTGTACTCTCTAATAAAGCTGAAGCCAAGATGGCATTCAATGAACAAAACGAAGAGGCTGAAGTTCAGTTGGCTTCTTTCGCATACAACTCCGTAAAAGATGCGGAAGTTAAGATTACCGATGAAGACTTAAAAGCGAAATATGAGGAGTTGAAACCGGCATTCCGTCAGACAGTGGAAACACGTGATATTAAATATGTTGATTTCCAAATTAAGGCAAGTGCTTCCGACCGCAACTCGATTATCAAGGAAATGAACAATCTGCAAAAGCAGTTGGCAGTCGCTTCCGACCCCACACAGGTTATCAGTAAGAGTGGTAGCGAGATACCTTATCTTGGTTTGCCGGTAAGCAGCGATGCTTATCGTGCGTATCCCGACATTGCTTCCAAGATTGACTCATTGAGCGTGGGAACAACGGGAGTAACGGAAAATAAGCAAGACAACACACTTAATATTATTAAGGTGTTGAGCAAATCACAATTGCCCGATTCCGTCCAGTTCCGCCAAATTCAAATTGCAGCTGCAACACCGGAACTTGCCAAGACAAAGGCCGATTCCATTCAAAAAGCATTGGCTGCGGGTGCTGATTTTGAAGTCATAGCTAAAAAATATGGACAAGAGGGTGAAAAAGTGTGGTTCACAGGGCAGCAATATGAAAATGCTCCGACAATGAGCAATGAGAATCGGGAGGTAATCAATGCCATCATGAATGGAAACGTGAATGATATTCAAAATGTAGCCTTGTCGCAAGGTAACATCATTCTTCAGGTCTTGGATAAACGTGCTATGAAGACAAAGACCGTGGCAGCTGTTATTAAGAAAGTGATAGATTTCTCCAAAGATACACGTAGCACAGCGTTTAATAAATTCTCAGAGTTCGTAGCGAAGAGCACGACTCTTGCCGAGATGGAGAAAAATGCGCCCAAATATGGCTATATGGTTCAAGAGCAAAAGAATATCTCTACATCAGAACATAATGTCGTTGGCATACGCTCTACGCGCGAAGCCTTGAAATGGATATTTGAAGCTAAGACCGGCGACATATCGCCTTTGTATGAATGCGGCGATAACGACCACTTCATGGTGGTTGCCTTGACAAATGTTCATGCGCAAGGTTACCGCGACTGGAATGATGCCGAGGTGAAAGAAATTCTCAGGCGAGAGGTCTTGAAAGATAAAAAAGCAGAATTGCTTATGGCGAAGTTGAAAGGTGTGAACAGTATCGCAGCGGCACAAGCGAAAGGCGCACAGGTTAGCATGGTACATCAGGTAACATTCGCGGCGCCGGCGTTCATCTCTGCCACGGGAGCCACCGAACCGGCTGTATCCGGAGCAGTGGCAGCCACACCTGCAGGAAAGTTCAGCAAGTCTCCCGTTAAGGGAAATGCAGGAGTTTACGTTTTCCAAGTTGTCAAGAAGGCAATGCGTCCCGGTTCTAAATATAACGAATTGCAGCAAATGCAGCAATGCGTACAACAGAATATGCAATATGTAGGTAATTTTATGCAAGATTTGATTTTGCAGGCCAAGGTTGTTGATAATCGTTATATCTTCTTCTAAAGAATAAGAACAAAATCCATAATAATGAAGGGTGTATCGGCTAAAAGATCGGTACACTCTTTTTTGCTTTTTATTTGAGACTTAGCACGCATGACAAGTTGCTCGGTACGGAGCGAGAGGGAGGGTTGAGAGAGTTAGAACTTACAACTTTATTATGACAAACAAAGCAGAAAACAATAGCAAAAATTAACAAGCGATTTCCGGAAGAGATAACGACTACTCACTTCGATGGAACATAAATGATGAAATTACCATTGGTTGGTAATCTGGTTACCATTGACCGGTAATCCAATTACCACTGATTGGTAATGGCTTTACCACTAAGTGGTAATTTTTTAATGGTTCGACAGTTTTTGTTGAAAATTGTTGTAAAAGTGCCAAATCAGTTGTTCGTTGTTTTACTCATTCTCTTGCTTTTCCATTCGTTTACCCATGTCAGTTAATATATTTGGAACAAAAATTAACTCATTGTTGTCTTTTTGTGAAAAAATATTGTAACTTTGCAAAATCAATTTTCAAATTTCACACATTTATTAATAAACACTTATGAGGAAATATTTCGTGATTGCTGCCATGACCTTAGGAATGCTCAACGTTCAGGCACAATCGGTAAAATGGATTAACAACGTGAAATTATCCGGTTATGGCATGGCCCAGTATCAGTTCAGCAGCCAGGATAACGCCAAATCTAATTCGTTCAACCTTAGGATGGCGCGTGTCGCCCTTGATGGTCGCATCCTGCATGATTGGTATTGGAAAGCACAAATTCAGTTTAATGGCAACACCTCTACCTTGGGCTCTTCTCCACGAGTGGTTGATCTCTTTGCGGAATGGCAGAAATATCCATGTTTTCGCGTGAAAGTGGGTCAATTTAAGAATCCCTTTACCTTTGAGAACCCAATGCACCCCATAGAGCAAGGCTTCATGTCCTATTCACAAGGTACATTGAAACTGGCTGGTTTCAGCGATCGTTCGGGGCAGCACGCATCGAATGGAAGAGATATTGGTTTGCAGTTCCAAGGCGACTTCTTGAAAAACTCAGAAGGCAGAAATCTCGTTCATTATCAGGTCGGTGTGTTCAATGGTCAGGGGATAAATATGAAAGATGTTGATCAGCAGAAGAATGTCATCGGAGGTGTCTGGGTAATGCCGATTGCCGGAATGCGTTTAGGTTGGTTTGGATGGACTGGTTCATACGCTCGCAAAGGCTCTTGGATAGACGCAAGCGGAGAACAAACCGGTATTCGCAAACTGCAACAGAGACGATATGCGTTTTCTGCAGAATATGCCAAAGATGATTGGACTTTCCGTTCTGAGTATATCCATTCTACGGGAGCAGCATTCGCTAAAACACTTCAAAACACCAATGATGCCAATGCTTCGGACTGCACACTAAGCAACAACGGCGATAAGGCACAGGCTGTTTACGCATTGGTGATAGCTCCGATCATAAAGAATAAGCTTCATGTGAAAGCACGTTACGATATGTACCAGCCATCTGATGGGGCAGAAAAGCAAAAAACGCTGTATGAGTTTGGCTTGAACTATCATTTCAACAAGAATCTTGTTTTGACGAGTGAATACGCTTATGTTCACAACCGCGCTCTTGCCGACCCTAACTATTCAATAATTGATTGTCAGTTGAGCTTCAGATTTTAACGACGACTTAATCTTGTTTGACAATGTTTCTATAAACAACCCTATATAAAAATGGTAAGAACAGAAAATTCTAAACATAAACGGAAACACTATGATCAATACAGCAGCTTTGATTCGAAGAGATACATGTCTGCCAAGCAAAAACGGAGATTATTGTTCAGAATAACTTTAGCGGTAGTAAGCGCTTTCGCTCTTGTCATCGTGGGATTTGTGTTATGGGCTTATTCTCGGTAGCTTTCATCCCGGTTATGTGATTTTCAAATAATAGTGATTATCAGAAAAGGCAATCTGCATGGTTTTGTGCATATTGCCTTTTATTTTTGAAAACGCGAGCGCAGCATACCCCATGGTGTATCTAAGGTTTATCTCTACCATGGGATGTATTGCGTAGATTTGTTCAATGTCTCCCGAAGATTGTTTTTTCACGATCATCATATCAACTCCCAATGGTCCGTTATATTTATTGGAAAACCATTCAGCAAGCGTGATGGTAAGCTGCTCTTTTAGGTTATCCAGCAATGGCAAAGGGACATAATTTGATAGTATCTTTTGCTTTTCTTCCTCCGAAGTCAAAACATTGCCCACGTAGGAGCCATTGGTCGTGGAAAACAATGATAGCCCAAGGAAATTAGCACCTTTACTGTCAATAAGAAACTCCATGGCAAAATCTTGTATTTTCTCATAACGAGGCTCTATGACAATTCCTCCCTGACATGAAATTACGTTCTTGACCCAATTCAATCGAGGCGTGTCAATCTGTGAGTCTATAAATCTTATATTACTGTCCGCTAAACATAGAAATCCTCATTCCAACTCATTGAGACACAATAGTTCGGATGACAGCATATTAGTGACAAGCCCCCTTATTC
>QWCK01003835.1_pt1 | contig 15783 bp, 14 predicted proteins | sample 1972571 | NCBI WGS metagenome assembly QWCK01 (sample SAMN09866710, study PRJNA288562) | Human gut metagenome isolate term2_stool, whole genome shotgun sequencing... | isolation source: gut | host: Homo sapiens | place: USA: California
TATAGTCTTTTCACGATCTTCTTCGGTCATTTCCTCATCAAACGCAAGCACATCAAATCGAATACGTGTTCCGTCCTCGATTGTATCAACAAACTCAAGTCCATCGAGCTGGCAGTCTTTTTCAGTTAACGGAATAGCAACGTCTACTGTAAATACAATTTTTTCTTTTAATTTATCTATATGAATGATTCGTCCTTTCAGGTTATTGTAAAGCAGGGAAAATCTACTCGTATCATTGAATAATATAGGATCTCCGGCTTTATATTTCCAATCCCTCCAAATAACAGCTTTTTCTGTGTTAGCATTTTGAAAATAGTTATTCATATTATTTAGGCCAAATTTTCCGTCATAATTCAAGCAAAGAATCACCTCATCTTTTATCTCTCGATTGAATATGTTTTCTCCGATATTCTCAGAAAACGGGCCATCAATCACAAGTTTTTCTGTAATCAGCGGTCCCTTGCTACGAACTTCTTTCCATAGTTCAATGAGATCTGGATCTTTAGTTCTCCAAGTGCTTGTGAGTTCAACATTTGCACCTTGAGATTTAATGAGATCCTTGGCATATGAAAACCAATTACCAAATTCGATGGATTCAATTTGATAGATATCTCCAGCGAGTACCAAAAATGTATCAGGACGCATTTTCTCAAGGAATACTTTCATAACCCTGTTGTCAATCGTGCTACATTCATCCACAAAAATAATGTCATAATCTGGTAGATTAACTCGCTTCGTAAAACTGTCTATGCTCACAAAGCTTGCATCTGCGCCCGGATTTTCGATTCTTCTCTGCAAGTTCTGTAACGCCGTATGCGTTTTGGTGAGAAAAAGTTTTCGACGGCCTGCCATCATTGTTGAGATCATATTGATAAGCGTTGTCTTTCCAGTACCAGCAGCTCCATAAATAAGAAGCAATCTAGAGTTCACAAACGCATACTTAAGTGCCGCTTCTTTCTTTAAATCCGAGAACACTATCTCACTTTGTCTTAGATATCTTTCGTTGAACTCTTTTTGCCCTTTATTTGGTATATGCGACATCTCCAAAAGCTTCTTCAGGATAAAGAGAGTTGACTCTTCATAAGAATCAATGTACGCCACATCTTCTTTTACAGTAATTCCATAACCCTTACCTTTTTCCCAAGAGTCTAACTGGTCGTTATATTTTTGAATGGAAGATTTAGTTAGTTTTGAATTGATAGCACAGTATATTTCTCCGGTTTCTTGAATTTGTTTTATAATGGTCCAGTATGGAATAGCTGCTTCTGTCTTTTCTCTTTCTACAACACTTGCCAAATATTTAGCTTGATTAGTAGTGCTTGTTTTACTGCCGACCAAATTGGATATTAGCGGATTACGCTCGAATGGAAGGCATTTGCGCGACAAAAATAAATCATCACACTTCCATTGTGGACTGAATTGTGAAGGCATAACACGCTCCAGCAACTCTTCTCGCAGGTTTAGCAACAAATAGCGAACAGTATACTTACCGAATAGATTAGAGCTGGCAGTATAGTTTTCTCTCAACTTTTGCAATACATCCTTAAAATAGCTGGTTTTAGAATGTTGATAAACTGCCTCAAGAACACCAGAAAACTTCACTTCACGAAGGTCAATCATTTCCAGAAAGTTCATACCGGTTCCTGTAAGAAATTGCATTAGCGTATCATATTCCCCATAGTTAGTCGAAAGTTTGAGCGGCATTTTTAATATCCGCCCCAGTTTATTTAAGCATCTGGGATCTATAGAGACTTTCCAAGCTGTAATAATCTTGATCTCTGTATCAATTCCCCATAAGCTAATTGTTGCGGGTGCATACTCAATTTGTATGGAATAGCTGGTAGAAATATTTTGCTTCGTATACGCTGTAATACGGTTATACTTTGATGCATAAATACCGGCTTGTTGCAGTGTCACTTCGAAATATCGCTCTGTTCCAATATAGAACGGCGTCTTTTTTTGAACATAAAATCTTGTAGCGCTACGATTCGTTGATCCATAATTTACGGTGCCAAATGCATCCGCTACAAGCTTATAGTACTGTTTATCCAGTTCATCTGATCCGGTATATTCAAGAAACTTTTCTAAATTTCTTAGTACTGTGATACCATAACTTTCCTGAAGAGATTTTCGTATTTGCCACATAAAGTTATAATATTTCAGCATTAGTCTTTCTGACTGACCATCATCGGGAATTCGCCGCCCGATATATTGCAGACCTCGATAGAAATTCCCTAAATACTTGGTTTCGATACTCAAGAAGGAGTGCTCCCAAGCAAATGCAATGCTTGGGTGTTGATGCCCATCGCGTATGGCATTTAGTAAAAGAGCTGAAACACATAAGTCATCCAATCTTGTCAAGATTCGTTTGGACACATTATCCCTGTTTTTATTGAGGACATCTAATCGTTCAATACTATCCGTAACCTCATCATCGCAAGCCTGAATGATACGCTTTACCTCTTCTTCAGAGTAAGTATTTTGTTCCAATTGGTTCACAAAAGAATGGTGCTCAACAATTTCTTCTAATCGTTCACAAAATGTTAGAATACTGTCATCATTATTCAGAACTTCTTCTGCTGCTTGAAAGTTAATTGTTGTACTGTCTTTTGTGAAATCTATCGAATTTAGAAAGTCAACGGACATATACTTCCAAAAAACTCTCTCATTGCCTCTATCGGCTGGATTAAGTACTACGAATAGAATTCCCGGATCAAACGATACTTTATTGCATATAAAAGCAGGAAAGGCAAGATCTTTCAAAGAGTACTTTACAATACCATCGTTTTCACTGTAATTGCGCGTTCCTTTGATTTGAACATAAAAGGTCTGCTTTGGCCGCCGAGAAATATCAGAGTTTGGAACAAATTCAAAAGTACCGTCGTGATTAGGCCATTTGTCATTAGTGGAAAATGATGGATTTATTCTTCCGTTTGAACGAAGGAATGTTTCCAAAACCGAGACAGCCGCTCTATCATCATCGGATCTCTCCGTATGAGTCTTAATATGTTTTTCAATGTTTGCATTAGACTGATTAATCATAATTGTTTACCACTTCACTAAATTTAGAATAGACTATCTTATTTTAATGTTATTTATAATCCGTTTTACAACTGGCACAACCACTGTGTTCCCACACTGCTTATACATACTTTTTATCGGTATATCCGGAAAATCGAAAGTTGCCGGGAACCCCTGTAAAGCAAGACACTCTTGAGGTGTTATTGTTCTGATTCCGAAATCATCTTTTATAATCGGAACACGGTTGTACCAAGTTCCCATATTCGCTTTAAGCGTAAAAGAAATACCGTCTTTGCTTTTTTGAATACCGTAATCCGAAAATCTGTATATTTGATTTTCGTCTGTTATAGTGGCTTTCATCTTTTGATATTGTATGGAATTTTCACTGAGATAAAAACTATCATCTGCTTTCACACTTCGGTCAATAATATCAAATATGTGCTTTTTGAGCGGTTGTTCTTTCGAAAATTGAAATTTGTTACACATATCAAAATCCTTAAAAGCGACGATATATGTTCTCGTTCTGTGTTGCGGTATTCCGTAGTTGCAAGCGTCTGCAATGATATATCTTATATAGTAATTTCTTTCCGACAACTCATTGTGAATACGATTAAAAGTTTTGCCATTGTCGTGTTCCGTAAGATTAGCGACATTTTCAAGAAAAATAATTTTGGAATTTTTAGCATCTGCTATTCTCATTATTTCAAAGAAAAGATTACCTCTTTCGTCGGCGAAACCTTTTCTGTTACCGCATACCGAAAACGATTGACAGGGAAACCCGGCAGTGAGAATATCAAAATCCGGTATATCATCTGTGTTAACTTTTCTTATATCGCATTCGGATAATACCGTATCCGGAAAATTGTATCTGTATGTTTTGCAAGCATCGCTGTCCAATTCATTTGCCCATAGAATTTCATATCCTTCTTGTTCGAAAGCTAAATCAATTCCGCCTATACCTGCAAATAAACTACCGACTTTTAAAGCGGCCATTCATATACTCCAATCAAAATTTATTATTTCACATACAAAACATCTCTGTGATACTCAAGATAGTTTTTCATTACAATCGTCGCTTTTAAATCAAAATACATATTCGATCCTATATGCAATCGATTTTCATTTTCTTTTCCCAAAAATGAAGAAACACGTAATCTTCCGTCATTTTCAAATGTAATCAGACCGCTGTCAAACAACTTGTCCATATTTGCGCAAAGGAGCAACCCATTATTAATATCAATTCTTTCTTCATTGGTACAAATAGACCATGGCTTTATGTGGCTTGCAATTAGAAGTTTTCTGTTATCTATACTGGTCATTACACACTTAGAGTCATATTTCTTTATTAAATTCTCTCGATATCTTCCTTGTCCGATTCTGGCTTTTACCAAATTATCTTTTTCAGTTTGAGATAGTTTACTCTGTTTTATTTCATTAACCAAATCAAGTTCATCTGATTCAATATCGAAGCAATCTATGACGAATAGTCGATATTGTTTTAGAGCACTGCTATACATATGGTTTCCTTTTTGGTTTTTTGTAACAAATTGAGCGTTATTTAAAATCGCAAATATTGCGACGTCCAATTCTGTCAAACTCATATCGAGTAAACTTTTGTGAATAACTTTTATTTCAAGCATTTCATCGGAAACCGTGTTAAGAGCTCGCTTATACTTATAAACAGAGCTTTCGGATAATTTGCTGTTTTCATTCATCCAATTAGAAAAATCGTCTAAAATCATAAAACATATTCCTTATCTGAATCTTACCTGTAAATTGAACTTTATTTTATAAACATTGTTTTCATTGTATACCTGAGCGTATTCATAACGTGTAGTACTCGGACTGTCAAAACAGGTATAATCATACAGATATTGTTCAAAATCAGTACGGTTATAGATGTGATAACACACAACACTTCCATCTTGCTTAACGACAATATATCCGCCGTTAGCATCTTCTTCACCTTCCCAATGTCTTTCGGGAGTCATGCCAAGCGCGGCTGCACATAGAAATTTTTTAAATTTATATTCGTACATATTTGTATTTGAGAACTTTAGAGGATTTTCAGCTTTTAAGATTTCTATTACATCTGATAGCTTTTTTATATTGTCTCTATAAGCAATCAGCAATGCATGCGCCAGAATAATCGGCATTTGCGAATCGATAAACTGAAGATTTTCCTGAAACTGTGTTGATACCATGCTGTCAAATTCAAAAACACATTCGTTATTAACCAGTTCGTTAACTCTGTCAATAATTTTTGTTCGAGTTTCAATTCTGTTAACGTTTTTTGCAATTTCATCAGAACATCCAATTATGTTATATGCGATATTTGTATTTTTGCCGGGATTTATTAATGTTGGCTTTGCGCCAAGATAACTTTTGATTGAAAAACCGCATACTGGTGATATTCCGGTATGAATGTCGTGTATTTGAATGTCGATGTCTTGTTTATGTGCCGAATCAGCTTTTAATTTATTAACAAAAATCAAAGAAAAGAAGTCATTTACAGACGGAATCTCAAATGCACGATTCCCTTCGGGTATTTTTTCTAATAACTCTGCAACAACATTTTCAAATTCTTCTTTGTTTACAGTTTTGAGCAACGTATCACCATCAAAAATTCTTATTGATTTCCAGTTTGCGTTACAAGGAAAATAATTCAAAACTGTACCCGACAATTCTTCGCGAATGATTTTTAATATCGGAAAATAAACCGCTGTTGGATTTAAGTCTTTATCTGCAGCCCTAAGAATTCCCTGTCTGAGCAAATAACAAAAAGCATATATTTCAGACCATTCACCTTTATTACCTTTCAGCATTATCAAGTATCTCCTTAATTTGTTTTGCAATAGCTTCAATAACATTTACGGTTACGCTGTTTCCGAATTGTTTATAAAGATGGACATCTGCAAGAGGCAGATTGAAAGTATTGGGAAATCCCTGTAAACGAGCCCATTCTCTCGGTGTCATTTTTCTGATACCTTCCTTATTGACTTCGCCTTTAATGTGCGTTGTCGGTGTTAAATCTTTCTGACGTTTATCAATCAGCAGATTGCGTTCTCTGCCCATTCCGCCGCATACAATAGCACCGGCAATGCCGTCCCATTCACGAATTTCGTATCCGAATCCGTTACCTTTAGCCTCGTGACGAGCTTTGTGTCTTCTGAGGGTTTCAACATAGACATCACTTAAATAATATTTAGCCGGTACAGGCTTTTCTTCTATAATATCTTTCAGCCTTTTTGTATCATCTGTCGCCTTTGGAAATTCAAATTTTTCGGGTGCAATATCATTTCTGAAAGCCACAATATATATTCTTTCTCTGTTCTGGGGGACTCCAAAATCTTTACTGTTAAGTACATCGCTGAAAACTTTATAACCCAAATCTTCAAAAGTTTTTTTAATTATTTCAAATGTCCTTCCTCTGTCGTGAATCTTTAATCCCTTGACATTCTCACAAAAAATAACCTTTGGTTTGTCTGCTTCGCAAATTCTCGCAACATCAAGAAATAAAGTGCCTCGGCAAAGACCTTTATAATTATCATCAAACCCTTGTCTTTTTCCCGCAAGACTGAATGCTTGGCAAGGAAAACCCGCAAGACATATATCAAATTGCGGAATATCGGTTTCGTTTATCTTGGTTATATCTCCCGCAATTTCAAAATCATCTTTGAAATTTGCCTTGTATGTTTTCTGTGCATATTCATCCCACTCACTTACAAAAACCGTGTTAATTTCATCCCCGAAGGCTCGTTCAAATCCAAGACGAATGCCACCGATTCCCGCAAACAAATCAATAGATTTATATTTAGTCATTTTTACTTTTTACCGTCCTCTCAATTTCATCGGCACACGCCTGTAAATTCTTTTTTATATCATTGCCCCAAAATCTAAGTACTGTCCAACCCGAATTTTCAAGTGTTTCATTTACTAAATTATCTCGAGCAATGTTATTTTCAATTTTAGGAATCCAAAACTCTTGATGTGATTTGAATTCCTTTTTCTTATTATCCCAATCATAACCATGCCAAAATTCACTGTCACAGAATACCGCAACTTTTTTACCTATAAAAACAATATCCGGTTTACCGAACAATTTCTTGGAATTTTTTTGATAGCGCAAGCCTCTTGCCCAAAGCTCTTTTCTAAGCATAATTTCGATTTTAGAATCTTTTGATTTAACTTGGCTCATATTATAAGAAATCTGTTCTTTGGTTTTATGCATTTGCATTATCCTCGTTATTTTTGACGAATTCACATACATCGCCTATATCACAATCAAGGGTTTCGCATATTTTAAGCAAGACTTCCATACTGACAAATTCTCCCTTACTTAACTTTGCAACAGAATTGCTGCTTATGTGAGATTGTTCTCTTAATTGATATTTTTTCATTTTTTTATCAATCAATATTTTCCATAATTTGTCATAGCTGACTTTCATACTTGACCTCCTTGCCTGTTTGAATCAATTATAACATTCGGAGCAGAAATATTCAGCACAATAAGTTTGCGAACGCCAATTTTTTGTATTTACAGCCCTAAATATTCATTCGAAATTATAATTTTATTCAATTTTCGATATACGAAATGACCCGAAGATATTTTTCTATAATAATAAACTGTTTTCAACAGGTTTTAGGGTGTCCCTAAAGAGCAAAATTACCGTTTGGATATACAAACGGTCTGCTCGCTAAGCTAAGTTTGTACGTCGCATTTACAATTAAATATTTTTACATCCCCAGTCCTTCGTTTTTTGAACTTTCAAGAAACGAGGGACTTTATTTTTTTGCCAATTTTTCGCCGAAACACCCTGACTTTTTTTGCTTACGGTTCAAACAAGTGAAAGGAGTTTTTACAATGCCGAGATTATCAAAGAAAGCAAAGCAAGAATGGGATTTTTTCATAAATCCCGAAACAGGCAGACGAACATACAACAGCCTTTGTCTTAAATGCAAAAACAAATACAAGCAGAACCACAAGGCAATCGTTGTTTTCTGCCCGAAGTACAAATCCAAAAGAGGTGCAAAAAGCGTTAAAAATCCCCGTGAATATGATGACAGCGGTTAATTTGATGTAGCGATACTTGTTTTCAATAAAAAGCCGATACAAAAGAAAAAATTACTGATTTTGGCACCAAATCAATACAGAAACAGAGTTGATACAGTGAACAAATATTTCAAAATATCGGATGCTAAAAACTTTGCTTTCTACAAAGTACCAAAAGCGTTATTTGAAGAAAAGTACAAATCTGTTTCAACCGATGCGAAAATGCTGTACGGACTTTTGCTTGACTGAATGTATTTGTCCGTCAAAAACGGTTGGATAGATAATCAAGGCAGAGTATATCAGTATTTTACGATAAAGTCTGCCCAAGAAAAACTGCATTTCGGTCACGAAAAAATATGTAAATTGTTCTCGGAACTTGAAACTTCGGACTTAATACTTCGGAAAAAGCAAGGTCAAGGTAAACCGAGCATTATTTATCTGAAACAATTCTGATTTTCGGTTTTCTTGATTTCCGAATAACGGAAGATAATAAGACTTAGAAGATTAAGACTGTTACCGGCCAAGAAAAGAATATATATGGAGGTTAAAATGATGAAAAACATAAGCATAGATTTGCTTGTTCCTTTTGAAAACCATCCGTTTAAGGAAAGAAGCGGAATTGAGCAGCAAGAATTAACAGAAAGCATAAAAGAAAACGGACTGCTTGAACCGATAATTGTTCGTCCTTTTCCGGCAGGTAAATATGAAATTATCAGCGGACACAGACAAGTTGAAGCCTGCAAAGCGCTAGGGATAACAAGCATACCTGCGACAATAAAAGAATTAACAAAAGACGAGGCAATTGTGCAAATGGTGGATTCAAACATACACCGTGAACATATTTTACCTAGCGAAAAGGATTTTGCATACAAAATGAAATCATAGGCACTAAAGCATCAAGGTAAAACTTCGTGCCAACTTAACACAAAGTTAAGAACAGACGAAAAAATTGCTGAAACAGTCAACGACAGTGCAAGGCAAATACAGCGATATATCCGCCTAACATACTTAATACCCGATTTACTTAAACTTGTTGACGAGGAAAAGATAGCCTTCACTCATGCGGTTGAGCTTTCATATCTGTCGGAATATGAACAGTAAATGCTGCTTGAACAAATTGAATTTACCGACGCTACTCCGTCATTGTCACAAGCACAAAGATTAAGGAAGTTCAGTAAAGACAGTAACTTTTTCGTCAATACGGTTTTCGCCATTCTCAATGAAGAAAAGCCAAATCAAAAAGAGCAAGTTCGAATATCCGCAGATAAGTTGCGTGATGTCTTGCCAAAAGGTTTGGATAAACAAAAGACCGAAGATTTCATAATTAAAGCTTGCGAGCATTACAGAAAATATTTAATCCGACAGCTTGATAGGGAGAGATAATATGAAAAAGCAAATAACAAATTTCAGCTTGGGTACAGGCGAATATATGATAAACGGAGTAAGTAAGATATATCGTTTGCGGTAAAATTGAGGATTTTAACATTAAAAAATATAGCTACAGTAATCATTTGAATAACAGATTGAAAAAATATCTCACGGGCGATTTCGCAGAATTGTCCTTTGATAGAATCAATGATAAAATGACAGATGAATATGATTGTTCGACTGTCGGAAAGTAGGATTAAATGCAGTCGAAAAACAAAAACCAAATAGGGATAACGGCTCTTTATTGTCGTTTATCCCGTGATGACGGAACGGAAAGCGAGAGTAACTCCATAGGTAATCAAAAGAAGCTGTTATCACAAAAAGCAAAAGAAATGGGTTTAACGGATACAAAATATTATGTGTATGACGGATATACCGACAGCTATTTCCCCGAACATAATATTCGTTTTATCGCCGTGAACGATGGCCATTGACAGCGACGAAGGCGAGAGCGAAATTGCACCGTTCAAAAATATCTTAAACGAAATGTATGAAAGAGATATTTCAAAAAAGATTCGTTCATCCCACAGGCTCAGAGGCAGTATGGGAGAGCCGTTATCACAACCGCCTTACTGATATATGAAATCACCGGAAAACAAAAAGAAATGGATAATTGACCAGGAAGCCGCAACCGTTGTGAAAATCATATTCAAAATGTGCCTCGACGGTAAAGGCAACGAAACCATTGCAAGAGAATTACAGGAAAACGAAGTGCTTATTCCTATGTCTTATTGGCGTTCCAAAGGACTGAACAGGGCGGAAAGAAAACACAAACCAATCCGCACAAATGGTGTAAGACAACTGTTCAAAAAATTCTTTCTCAACAAGAGTATTGCGGAGATATTATCAATTTCAAAACATACTCCAAGTCATTTAAAAACAAAAGACGTATTGAAAACTCAAAAGAAAATTGGGCTGTATTCAAGGATGTTAATGATCCGATAATCGACCGAGAAACATTTGAAACCGTACAGAAATTTATTTAAAAAACAAAGCGTCGGGCGACGAAAAAGAAAAACGGCAAACGGAGTATATTTAACGGATTGATATATTGCGGAGATTGCCACAGTAAAATGAGATACCACACAAGCACCTCGAATAAAGAAATTCACTATTTCACTTGTTCCGACAACAAAGTTGATTATCGAGGAAAGTGCTCGGGAAGACATTATGTCAGAGCAGACGCCCTTGAAGAAGTTGTAAAACTTGAATTAAGGCAACTTGTTGAAATGTTGGAAATTGACGAGTCATATTTTGCACAACTGCTTTTGCGAAAAAATGACGAAAAAAGAGAAAAAGACAAAAAGTTTTTGGAGTCGGAACTACAAAAAGCGATTGCTCGCAGCAACACGGTATCCAACTTTATGAAAAGCTATATGAGGATGATGTTATCGGAAAAGTCAGCGACGAATGGTTTGTTGAGTTATCTCATAAATACGAAAAAGAGCGTATGGACTTAAAAGCCATAATTGCGGATACTCGATACAAAATCGAAGAGTTGAAAAACAACAATTCGGAATATGGAAAATTCATATCGGCAATTCTCAGGTTTATGCAAATGGATAATCTGACATCGCCGTTGCTTCGAGAACTGATTGACCATATTGATATTTTTGAAACAGAGGGTACAGGCAAAAGTCGAACGCAACGAATCGTTATATATTACCGTTTTATCGGATATATCGAATTGCCGAACGCCGCAAAACAAACCCACATTGCGGATACACGCAAGGGCGTTGCCGTAGAGTACATAACCGATCAATTCACGGCATAAAAAAGAGCAAGGTGTTACCCTTGCTCGTACATACGAATTATATGATAAAACAAAAAGAGTGTTCATAAGTCAAATCCCTTATGAACACTCGATATGGTCGGAGTGGCGAGACTTGAACTCACGGCCTCTTGACCCCCAGTCAAGCGCGCTACCAGCTGCGCCACACCCCGGACGAATAGTCATTTTACTATAAAATCGTTCTTATTGCAATAGCGGAGCTAAAAACTTTCCGGTATAAGACTTTTTGCATTTTGCAATTTCTTCGGGAGTTCCGGTAACCACAACTTCTCCGCCTCTGTCTCCCCCGTCCGGTCCTAAATCAATTATGTAATCGGCATTTTTGATAACATCTAAATTATGTTCAATAACAACTACCGTGTTTCCGGCGTCCACAAGTTGCTGTAAAACTTTAATCAGCTTTTTAACGTCGTCTATGTGGAGTCCTGTTGTCGGCTCGTCTAAAATATATAAAGTATTTCCCGTTGCAACTTTTGAAAGTTCCGTTGCAAGTTTTACTCTCTGTGCTTCTCCGCCCGATAAGGTTGTTGCACTCTGTCCTAGTTTGATATATCCGAGTCCAACCTGCCTTAATGTTTCTAATTTTCGATAAACAGATCTCTGATTTTTGAAAAATTCACAGGCTTCGTCGACACTCATCTTCAAAACATCGTCAATATTCTTGCCCTTGTAACGAACTTCCAAGGTTTCTCTGTTATATCTTTTACCGTCACAGACATCACATTTTACATATACATCAGGCAAAAAGTGCATCTCTATTTTTTTAACGCCGTCTCCGCTGCACTCTTCACATCTTCCGCCCTTCACGTTAAACGAAAATCTTCCTGCGCTATAACCTTTGATTTTCGCAGCCTTGGTGTTTGCGAAAAGATTTCTAATATCTGTAAATACACCCGTATAAGTCGCGGGATTTGAACGCGGAGTTCTGCCTATCGCGTTCTGATTTATCTCTATTACCTTGTCTATATTTTTAAGTCCGTCAATCTTTTTGTGCTTGCCCGGAACAACTTTTGACTGATTTAACACCAAGGTTGATTTGTTATATAAAATTTCGTTTACCAGAGTCGATTTTCCGCTTCCTGAGACTCCCGTTACAACGATTAATTCTCCGAGTGGGAAACGGACATCTATATTTTTAAGATTATTTTGACTTGCACCATATATTTTAATTTCCTTTCCGTTTCCGGTTCTTCTCTTTTCTGGAACTTCAATTTTTTTGTTTCCGGAAAGATATTGTCCTGTCAAAGAATTTTTAGATTTTTTTATCTGCTCGACCGTTCCTTTGGCGACAATTTCACCGCCATATTCACCCGCTCCCGGACCTATGTCAACGATATAATCAGAAAACCTCATTGTGTCTTCGTCGTGTTCCACGATAATCAGTGTGTTACCCAAGTCCTTTAGCTTTTCCAAAGTATGAAGCATTTTTTCATTGTCTTTTTGATGAAGACCGATTGACGGCTCGTCCAAAACATATAAAACGCCCGAAAGAGCAGATCCGATTTGAGTTGCAAGCCTTATTCTCTGCGCTTCTCCACCCGACAAAGTCCCTGCACTTCTTGATAAAGTAAGATATTCAAGTCCGACCGAAATAAGAAAACTAAGTCTGTCTTTAATCTCTTTGAGAACAAGTTCAGAAATTATTTTTTCCTGCTTTGTAAGTTTTAGATTTTTCAAAAATTCAAGTTCATCTCTGACAGTCAGACAGGTAAAATCATATATATTTTTTCCTCCGATTGTAACAGCCAAAACTTCGTCTTTTAATCTTTTGCCTTTACAAGCTTCACAAGTTCTCTCACTCATGAATCTTTCGCAGTCTTTTCTTGCCGCAATGCTGTTTGTCGTCATATGACGCCTTTTGACATTATTTGCTATCCCCTCAAATTTTACATTGAACACACCTTTTGCGTTTCTCGTGTCCTGCTTTATCTTTATTCTTTCTTTGCCTGTTCCGTACATAATTATGTTTTTAATTTTTTCGGGATAGTCACGATAAGGCGTTTTCAGAGAAAATTTGTAGTGACTTGACAAGGCGTCAAGATACATCCTCGCCATTGAACCGGGTTCCATATTTTTCCAACCCGTTGCTCTTATTGCTCCCTCTTCAATAGACAAAGTTCCGTCGGGGACAATTAAATCGGGGTTAACTTCCGTAAAGTTTCCCAAACCCGAACATTTAGGACAAGCACCGATCGGTGCGTTGAACGAAAAGACACGCGGTGTGAGTTCGGCTAAATTTATATCGTGCTCCGGGCAGGAAAAATTTTCCGAAAAAAGCAAGTCTTTGTCTTCGTCTACCAAATAACAGACAACTACTCCATTTGCCAAAGAAAGTGCCGTTTCAATACTATCTGTAAGTCTTTCACTTATTCCCGATTTTATTACGATTCTGTCGACAACTACATCGACATTATGTTTTATGTTTTTTTCCAATTTTGGCGCTTGCTCGAGTAAAATCATTTCTCCGTCAACTCTTGCCCTCAAAAAACCTTTTTTTATCAAAGATTCAAAGACATTGACAAATTCACCTTTCTTCTTATGTGCAACGGGCGCCAAAATACAGATTTTCGTTCCGTTTTCAAGTTTTAAAATTTTATCAGTTATCTCATCAACGGATTGTGCTTTTATCTCTTTACCGCAAACGGGACAATGAGCGATTCCTATTCCGGCATATAAAAGTCTGAGATAGTCGTATATTTCGGTAACGGTGCCGACGGTTGATCTTGGATTTCTTGAAATTGTCCTCTGATCGATTGAAATTGACGGAGACAAACCTTCGATTTTATCGACTTTCGGCTTGTCCATCTGACCTAAGAACTGTCGGACATAGGACGAAAGACTTTCCATATATCTTCTTTTTCCCTCGGCATAAATCGTGTCAAAGGCAAGTGACGATTTTCCCGAGCCAGAAACTCCCGTAAAGACAATCATTTTATTCTTCGGAAGTTCCAAATCTATATTTTTTAAATTATTTTCTCTTGCGTTTTTTATTATAATTTTATTTTGCATTTTCGCCTTTCAATTTTCTTATTTCATCTCTTAAATATGCAGCATGTTCAAACTCAAGCATCGCTGCGGCAGACTTCATCTCTTCTGTAAGTTTTCTGATTAGTTTTTGCTTTTCAATTAATGTCAAATTTTTATGAACTTTAGAGTCAAGTTCCTTTTTATCTGTTATCTCAATTAAATCTCTTACATCTTTTTTAATCGTCTTCGGTGTAATGTTATTTTCTATATTAAACTCATTCTGATATTCTCTTCTCCTTTGAGTTTCGACAATTGCTCTTTCCATCGAATTTGTCACAGAATCAGCATACATAATCACCTTGCCGTGATCATTTCTTGCCGCTCGTCCTATTGTCTGAATCAGTGACGTTTCAGAACGCAAGAATCCCTCTTTGTCGGCGTCGGTAATAACTACAAGTGATACTTCCGGTATATCAAGGCCCTCACGAAGCAGATTTATTCCGACTAAAACATCAACTTTTCCGAGTCTCAGTTCTCTGATTATCTTCATTCTCTCTAACGGGTCGATATCATGGTGCATATATGTAACTTTTAAGTCTTTTGATAAAAGATATTCGGTTAAATTCTCCGCCATTTTCTTTGTCAATGTCGTTATCAAGACTCTTTCTTTTTTATCGACAGTATTCTTGATTTCCGAAAGAAGGTCTTCAATTTGTCCTTCTGTCGGTCTGACGGAAATTTCAGGATCCAAAAGTCCTGTCGGTCGGATAAGTTGTTCGACAATCTTATCACTGTGTTCTTTTTCAAATTCTCCAGGCGTTGCACTTACATAGACAACTTGATTTATATGGTTGTAGAACTCATCAAAAGTCAGAGGTCTGTTATCTAATGCAGACGGAAGTCTAAAACCATATTCTATTAAGCTTTCTTTTCTTGCCCTGTCGCCTGCGGACATCCCTCTGACTTGTGGCAGTGTAACATGGGATTCATCGACAAAAAGTAAAAAGTCTTCAGGAAAATAGTCAAGCAAGGTAAATGGCGAAGACCCGGGCTTTCTGCCGGAAAAAATTCTTGAATAGTTTTCAATTCCGGAGCAAAATCCCGTTTCTCGAAGCATTTCAACATCGTATTTAGTTCTCTCTTTTATTCTCTGTGCCTCAATCAGTCGCCCGTTTGCCTTGAAAAAATCAATTCTCGTTTGCATTTCATCTAAAATTTCAGTGATAGATTTTTCAAGTCTTTCATTTGAAATAACATAATGTGAAGCAGGATAAATAGCGGCATGGGAAAGAGTTCCCGTAGTCTTACCGGTAAGCGGTGCAAACTCGGTTATTTTGTCGATTTCATCTCCAAAAAATTCAACTCTAACAGCCTTATCATTAGACGCCGCAGGAAAGATCTCAACTGTATCGCCCCTGACTCTGAACTTGTTTCTGATAAAATTTATATCATTTCTTTCATATTGAATATCTACCAGTTTACTCAAAAGTTCATCTCGACTTTTTTGCATACCCGGTCTGAG
>QWCK01003836.1_pt1 | contig 15783 bp, 11 predicted proteins | sample 1972571 | NCBI WGS metagenome assembly QWCK01 (sample SAMN09866710, study PRJNA288562) | Human gut metagenome isolate term2_stool, whole genome shotgun sequencing... | isolation source: gut | host: Homo sapiens | place: USA: California
TGGTCGTAATATCAGCAAAGATGTATAGGAAAAAGTCATCCTGCAATTTGAGCTATTGAATACCTACTACTCAAAATCATCCTGCAAAATGAGCTATACACCAAAGATTCACTATAGCTGTAAACTATCAAATATCATTTAGCTTTTTGAGTAACAGCAAATATATGCATAAGATTTCGTGCTTCGAAAGCTTAGTTTTTAATTGCTCTTATTGATAAGGTTTACAACGACTTTCACCATGATGTCCTTTTCTTCTGTCCGGCTTTCGGCAATCATCAGGGTAAGGGCCACGAGGGTGTTGTCGGCGATGCGTTTGGAACCATCCTGACGATAGAGGATGCCGTTGTTGTTCATAAACCAGAGGAAGAGTGTGGCGGCGATGCGCTTGTTTCCGTCGCTGAACGAATGATTCTTGGTGACAAGATAGAGAAGCATAGCGGCCTTTTCTTCCACGCTGGGATAGAGTTCCACGCCACCAAAAGTCTGATAGATTTGTCCGATACTGCTCTTGAAGGATTCGTCTTTCTCGTTGCCGAAGAGGGTAGAGCCACCAAACTTTTCGCGGAGCAATTCTATCTCGTGCATCGCGTTTTCGTAGGTGGCATGGAAAGGCTCTTCCTTGGTAGTCTTGTTGATGTTCAACCGTTGGTAGTCGTAGTCATCGAGCGTGTCGAGGGCGTAGGTGTAATCCACTACCACATCAAACAAGGCGTGGCTCTCATCGGTTGTGGAAACGGGCTGCTGCTCTATTGTCCTCCCCAGCACCTGCACCAGTTGACGCAGTTCAGCTATCTGCCTTTGGCGGATGCGCTCACTCACGGCATAACCTTTAATGAGATACTGCTTCAGAACGCTGTTGGCCCACCGCCTGAACTCTACACCCCGTCGGCTTTTTACACGATAACCAACGGATATAATCATGTCAAGATTATAGTATTCTATCTCGCGGCTTACAAGTCTTGAACCTTCTTTTTGAACTGTCGCAAAATTTGCGACAGTTGAAATTCCATCGTTCAACTCTTCTTTCAATGCATTGTTAATGTGTTTGCCAATAGTTTTCACGTCTCTGCCGAAGAGTTCGGCCATCTGTTGCCGATTAAGCCACACGGTCTCTCCCTCCAGCTTGACATCAAGTTGGGTGCTACCATCTTTGCTCTGATAGATGACGATTTGATTGTTCAGATTCAGCGGTTCTGCCATTCCTTATAATTTTCTATGCATATCATGGCAAAATTACGAAAAAAATTCTATGATCTTTTTCTAAAGCAAGGGACATTTGGGATTTTATTTACGGTTTTTCATATCTATCGGCTTTTATATCATCAATTTTATGTAAATTTGTGGACAGGTTAATTATAAAATATTCTAATCGTAAGGTTTTATGAAACAAACAATTCTTGTTACAGGCGGAACCGGATTTATCGGTTCCCATACAACGGTAGAGTTGCAGCAGGCAGGCTATCATGTCGTTATAGTCGATGATTTGTCGAACTCCAACATCGAGGTTCTTGATGGCATAGAGAAGATTACGGGCATACGTCCCGACTTTGAAAAAGTTGATCTTCGCGATATGGTTGCCACAGAGGCTGTGTTCCAGAAGTATCCTCACATAGAGGGTATTATTCATTTTGCTGCAAGCAAAGCTGTAGGGGAGAGCGTACAGAAGCCATTGCTCTATTATCGTAACAACATTGTTTCGCTTATCAATCTTTTGGAGTTAATGCCCAAGTACCATGTCAAGGGCATCATCTTCTCCTCGAGTTGCACAGTCTATGGCCAACCCAAACCGGAAAATCTTCCTGTCACAGAGGACGCTCCTCATCAGAAAGCGACTTCGCCATACGGCAATACGAAGGAAATCAATGAGCAGATTATCTTCGATTACATCCATAGCGGAGCCGATATCAAAAGTATTGTCCTGAGATATTTCAACCCAATTGGCGCACACCCGTCAGCCCTCATTGGCGAACTTCCCAATGGGGTTCCTGCTAATCTTATTCCGTTTGTCACGCAAACGGCTATGGGCATCCGCAAGGAATTGACCATATTTGGCAACGACTACGATACTGCAGATGGGACTTGCATCCGCGATTACATTTATGTTGTAGACCTTGCTAAGGCTCATGTTGCTGCAATGACCCGTGTGCTGGATACGGACAGCGATGCCATCGAGTATTTCAACGTAGGTACGGGTGAGGGAAATTCCACCCTGGAGATTGTCGAGACCTTCGAGAAGGCTACCGGAGTGAAGCTGAACTGGAAGTATGGCCCTCGCCGCGAAGGTGACATTGAGAAAATCTGGGGTGATTGCTCTAAGGCCAACAAAGTGCTTGGCTGGAAAGCTGAAGCACCATTAGACGAGGTGCTGCGCACGGCATGGGAATGGCAGAAGAAGCTTCGCGAGAACGGTGTGATGTGATGAACTTGTAACAGACAGACTGAAATAGGATAAGAATCCTCTCTTCAACATGATGATTTGAAGAGGGGATTCTTACATTATTCATATCTGATGCTCTTGGTTGGCGAAATGTGTGAGATGAGGTAGCTTGGGGCGACCAACATGATGACACAGAACAAAAATGTGAAAACATTCAGCAGGGCAAACAAGGGAACATTGATTTCGACCGGAACAGCATTGATATAATATACACTCGGATCCAGCTTGATTATTCCAAATTGGTTTTGCAGAACGATGAACGCAAGACCAATAACGTTGCCGATAATCAGGCCGCGGCCAATGACAAAGGCAGAGAACCACAGGAAAATGTGCCGAATGCTGCCATTGCGACTGCCAAGTGCCTTCAGTACACCAATCATATTCGTGCACTCCAATATAATAATGAGTAATCCCGATATCATGGTCACACTGGCTACGACAACCATCAAGATAATGATGATGATCACGTTGAGGTCCAGCAAGTTTAACCAACTGAATATCTGCGGATTAATCTCTCTGATCGTCTGTGAGGAATAGGTCTCATAGTTGTGGTCTACGGTTTTGTTGATCTTTTTCACAAAATGACTCTCCACCTCGTCCACTTTGTTAAAATCGTTCACCATGACTTCAGCGCCAGAGGCTTGATCAGATTCCCACCCATTCAGTTTGACTATAGTATATAAATCTGCAAAACAGATGAGTTCGTCGTATTGGTTCAAATTGGTTTGGTAGACACCCTGAATGGTAAATCTCCGCACACGAATGCCCGAATCGTCTATAAAATAGGCAAATATGCGTTCGCCGCTTTTCACCTTGAGTTTATCGGCCATGTTTTTCGAGATAAGAATCTTGTTGCCCGATTTCTTATCTGAAAAGGAGGGCACCTCGCCTTCAATCGTGTTTTTACAAATAAAGTCGGCGTTAAATTCCGGTCCGACTCCCTTGAACATCACCCCTAGGAAATCACTGTCCGTCTTCAGTATACCTTGCTTGTAGGCAAAGCGCTCGACATGTTTCACCCCAGGAATTTTGCTTATTGTGTTGATCATCGAATCGTTCATCACAATTGGATAATGGTTCGACGACATCTGACTCATGAAGTTGGTTACCTGAATGTGCGACCCAAAGCCTGTCACCTTGTTTTGTATTGAATGCTTGAAGCCTAACACCACCGATATGGAAACGATCATGACCGCCAGTCCGATGGCGATGCCAGCAATGGCAATGGCAATGGCTGGTCGGGAAACCTTTTGATGAGAATGATGGTTTCCGTAGATTCTTCGGGCAATGAACAGTGGGAAATTCATTGTTCTTTGGTCCTGTTTTGGTAGGCCTCAAGCGCCTTCTCCAGCACCAACAGGGCGCGTTCCAAGTCGGCTTGCTTTAAAACGTAGGCTATACGCACCTGATTGATTCCTGCTCCCGGCGTGGTGTAGAATCCGGCGGCCGGAGCCATCATCACCGTTTCACCCTCATAGTCAAACTCTTCCAGGCACCATCGACAGAAATCCTCGGCATTGTCTACGGGCAACTGGGCCACGGTATAGAAAGCGCCCATCGGAATCGGAGAGTAGACTCCAGGTATTCGGTTAAGCCCGTCTATCAGGCACTTACGACGTTCTACATATTCATCATAAACATCACGGTAATACTCTTCGGGAGCATCCAACGATGCCTCGGCCACAATCTGACCGATGAGGGGAGGGGAGAGGCGTGCCTGGCAGAACTTCATCACCGTATTGCGTACCTCCGAATTATGCGTGATCAGGGCGCCTATGCGAATGCCACACTCCGAATAGCGTTTCGAAACCGAGTCTATCAGCACCACATTTTGCTCGATGCCATCAAGGTGCATCGCGCTGATGTAAGGGCTTCCGGTGTAGATGTATTCGCGATAAACCTCGTCGGAAAACAAGTACAAGTCGTATTTCTTGACCAGATCGCGAATCTGGTTCATCTCGCGGCGTGTATAGAGGTATCCCGTAGGGTTATTGGGGTTACATATCATGATAGCCCGCGTTCGGTCGTTGATCAATTCTTCAAATTTTTCAACCTTAGGCAGCGAGAATCCCTCCTCAATGGTCGTGGCAATCGTGCGGATTTTCGCGCCGGCCGAAATGGCAAAAGCCATGTAATTGGCATATGCAGGTTCGGGAACAATGATTTCGTCACCCGGGTTCAGACAACTCATAAAGGCAAACAGCACAGCCTCCGAACCACCGGTGGTAATAATGATATCATCGGCATCTACCTGAATGTTGTACTTGGCATAATAGTTAATCAGCTTTTTCCGATACGACAGGTTGCCTTGCGAGGGAGAATATTCCAGCACTTCGCGATCGATGTGTTTCAACACGTCAAGTCCAACTTGTGGCGTGGGCAGGTCGGGCTGGCCAATGTTAAGATGGTACACCTTGATGCCGCGCTCTTTAGCAGCCACAGCCAAAGGCGCAAGTTTTCTAATCGGAGATTCCGGCATCTCAAGTCCGCGTACTGATATTTCAGGCATGATATGTCTTATTTTAAAATCCTATAATATAATAGATGATACAAAGGTATTTTTTTTCCTTTAATTAAACAAATTATCTGCAAGTTATCTTCGCTTGCTCAGCATAAATAGGGAACTCCCCAGTTCGGGTTCAGATAACTAATTATATTATTTATCATAATGAACATTATATTTTTATTATCGATTCGCACAGGTTAGTCTTTTCTGACGGTTTATGATGGACGTTTCGAGTATGATGCACATTGCTATAACTTCTTTTATTGTTTACATGTACGAACATCGGAACTGTTATATATGCAAACCATAAGAATATATTGTAAGGTGCCCAACTTGTCAAATTTTGTTCAGCTTAAAATGACCTGCGTAAATTCTGAATTTAGCTCTCAGTTTGCCTTAATATCTGATTCATTTTGCCTAAAAACCAGATGTTACAAGCTTCAAAATTCGAATTGATTTGCGATTAAGGCTTAGACGGACTGCCGCCAAAGCTTAGACGCGACATGACAAGAGTCTAATCATCTTGCGGTTAAGGTCTAATCGCTACGCCGTTCAATATCTACTCGCAGGGCAATCCATTCGGCTGATTAGCTCAAAAAGTGTTTGCTCGGCATAATCAACTGCGTGTCAGCCGTTTAGCAAACGCCCTCAACTTTCGCGTATTTCCAGCCAAAGTATTTTGTTTTTTAAATACGCGAAATATGGAGACGCTTTTGTCAAGATATATTGAACTTATTTTATGTATTTTTCCTCTTGGTAAAGCATCATGTATGGGTGTGAATTAATAAGTTTGCATGCTAAAAACACCAAATAATAGATTATCTTTTCACGTATTAGGGAATTAATTCTTATATTTGCAGATTATAAACATTTGGATTCAAATATGGAATTTACTGCAAACCAGATAGCTCAATTTATCAATGGAAAAGTTGAGGGCGACGAGAATGCCAGGGTATCTACATTCGCTAAAATCGAAGACAGCGTACCCGGTGCCATTTCTTTTCTGGCCAACCCAAAATATACACATTATATTTACGAAACCAAATCGACTGTCGTTCTTGTTGACGACTCGATCGAGCTTGAACGCCCTGTGACGCCAACACTGATTTGGGTGCAGAACGCACGCGATTGTGTTGCCAAGTTGTTGCAGTTGTATGAGTCGACCAAACCTAAGAAAACGGGTGTAGATTCTCTGGCGTTTATTTCGCCCAAGGCCAAGATTGGCGAGAATGCCTACATTGGAGCGTTTGCTTATATAGCTGAAGGTGTGGAGATTGGCGACGACTGTCAGGTCTTCCCACATGCCACAATTATGGAGAATGTCAAGTTGGGCAATGGCTGCATTGTTTATCCCCATGCCAGCATCTATCATGATTGCGAGTTGGGAAACCGTGTCATAGTGCATTCCGGCGCCGTGATAGGTGCCGATGGTTTCGGCTTTGCACCTAACGGAGAACAATACGATAAGATACCCCAAACGGGGAATGTGGTCATCGAAGACGATGTGGAGATTGGTGCCAACACCTGTGTAGACCGCTCAACCATGGGGTCGACCTATATACGCCGGGGCGTCAAATTAGACAACTTGGTGCAGATTGCACACAACACGGATATTGGAGAAAACACCGTGATGTCGGCACAGGTTGGCATAGCCGGCTCCACCAAGGTGGGACAATGGTGCATGTTTGGCGGGCAGGTTGGCATCGCCGGACACATCAACATTGGCAACCGCGTGATGCTCGGTGCACAATCAGGTGTTCCGGGTTCGCTGAAGGACAACCAGACGCTCATTGGCACGCCGCCCATGCCGCAAACACCTTTCTTCAAGAGCCAGGCGATTTTCCGGAAATTGCCTGATATCTACAAACAGCTCACGGCATTGCAGAAAGAAGTAGACGAACTTAAACAAAAGAAATAAATGGATACCGCAAAACAAAAAACGCTCGGTGGAAGCTTCTCTTTGTTCGGCAAAGGACTTCATACGGGGCTGAGCCTCACCGTAACGTTTAATCCCGCACCAGACAACACAGGCTATAAAATACAACGCATCGACCTTGACGGCCAGCCCGTTGTTGAGGCTGTGGCAGAAAATGTTTCCGATACCCAACGGGGAACCGTGCTTCAAAAGGGTGAGGTCAGGGTTTCGACCGTCGAGCACGGGCTGTCTGCATTATATGCCCTGGGGGTTGACAACTGTCTCATTCAGGTCAATGGTCCGGAATTTCCAATCCTTGACGGCTCTGCGGCGCAGTATGTGCAGAAAATTAATGAGGTGGGCATCGTAGATCAGAAAACTCCCAAGGACTATTACATTATTCGTAAGAAGATAGAAATCAAAGACGAGGAATCGGGGTCGTGCATCACCATCTTGCCCGACCACGACTTTTCGATCACAGCCATGTGCTCCTTCGACTCCAAGTTTATCAGCAGCCAGTTTGCCACACTCGACAACATTGACAACTATGCCGAGGAGATTGCTCCGGCACGCACGTTTGTGTTTGTGCGGGATATTGTTCCTCTCTTGGAAGCCAACCTGATTAAAGGTGGCGACTTGGACAATGCCATCGTCATCTATGAACGGCAAGTTGAGCAGGCACAATTGGATAAGTTGGCCGATTTTCTCAAGTTGGCTCGCATGGATGCAACCAAGATTGGCTATATCCAGCACAAGCCGTTGATGTGGGACAACGAATGTACCCGACACAAACTGCTCGACATTATTGGCGACATGGCTTTGATAGGCAAGCCCATCAAGGGTCGCATCATTGCTACTCGCCCGGGACATACCATCAACAATAAGTTTGCACGCCTGATGCGTAAGGAAATACGCAAGCATGAAGTGCAGGCTCCTATCTACGATCCGAACGAAGAACCGCTGATGGACAACTGCCGAATCAGACAACTTCTACCCCATCGCTATCCCATGCAATTGGTGGATAAAGTGGTGGCCATGGGGGCGACAAGCATTGTTGGCGTGAAGAATGTCACTGCTGTCGAACCTTTCTTTCAGGGTCATTTCCCCGATGAACCGGTCATGCCCGGAGTGTTGCAGATTGAATCGATGGCTCAATGCGGTGGATTGTTGATTCTCAGCCAAGTGGCTGAACCTGAAAGATATTCCACCTATTTCCTGAAAATAGACAATGTGAAGTTCAGGCGGAAGGTTGTGCCTGGCGATACGCTGCTTTTCAAGGTGGAATTGCTGTTCCCTCCCCGCCATGGCATCAGTACCATGAAAGGCTATGCATTTGTTGGTGACAACATCGTGTCGGAAGCCACTTTTACTGCTCAGATTGTCAAGAATAAATAAAGTATATGAACCAGATAAGTCCCTTGGCCTTTGTACACCCTGAAGCTCGCATGGGTGACAACAACGTGATTGGCCCATTTTGCTATATCGACCGGAATACGGTAATGGGCAATAACAATGTGCTGCAAAACGGCGTAACCTTTCATATCGGTGCCCGCATAGGCAATGGAAATGAATTTTTTCCGGGAGCAAGCATCTCCACGAAACCTCAGGATTTAAAATACAAAGGCGAGGAAACGTTGTGCGAAATTGGTGACAACAACAGTATTCGCGAAAATGTGACGATATCGCGCGGCACAGCCTCGAAGGGAACTACTGTGGTGGGTAGTAACAATCTAATCATGGAAAATGCTCATGTGGCTCATGACTGTGTTTTGGGAAGCAACATTATTATCGGCAACTCCACCAAGTTTGCCGGCGAGGTGGTGGTGGATGATAAAGCTATCATCAGTGCCGTAGTTCTTTGCCACCAGTTCTGCAAAATTGGCGGATACGTGATGATCCAAGGTGGCAGCCGATTCAGCCAGGATATTCCTCCCTACATCATTGCCGGCAAGGAGCCCATTCGCTATGCGGGTATAAACCTGATAGGGCTTCGCCGACAAGGTTTCAGCAATGAACTGATTGATCACATACATGAGGCCTATCGCCTGCTATATAGTAAGGGTGTGCTGGCAGAAGGAATTCAGGAAATAAAAAACAATCTGAAGGTAACTCCTGAAATACAATATATTATCGACTTTGTATCGTCATCCAAACGGGGAATCATCAGATAGTACATCATTATTATACTTGCCTTGAAGAATCTTGTAGTCATCCTTGGTCCGACGGGAGTTGGAAAAACCGAACTCTGTCTGCAGATAGCACAGCGTTACAACTCCCCGATTATCAACGCAGATTCACGGCAGATATTTGCGGAATTGCCAATTGGGACTGCAGCTCCGACAGAACAGCAACGACGATGCGTGGAACACTATTTTGTAGGCAGTCACCACATTGAGGACTACTATTCGGCGGCCATGTATGAACAGGATGTGATAAGGTTGCTTGAGAAACTCTTCAAGACACACCATGTGGTTGTCATGTCGGGAGGTTCGATGATGTATATTGATGCTGTTTGCCAGGGAATAGACGACATTCCAACGATAGATGAGTCGACAAGGAGTCTCTTTAAGGAAAAACTGAACAGAGAGGGGCTACCGTCTCTTTCAGAGCAACTTAAGGAACTTGACCCAGAGTACTGGAAGATTGTTGACAAGCAGAATCCGAGGAGAGTTATCCATGCCTTGGAAATCTGTTACATGACTGGGAAAACATACACATCATTTCGCAAGAACACGAAGAAGGAGCGGCCGTTTAATATTGTCAAGATTGGACTTAACCGTCCACGTGAGGAGTTATACAACAGAATCAACGAGCGAGTGCTCCTGATGATGGAGCAGGGTTTGGAAGATGAAGCTCGCAGTGTGTACCCGCGGAGAGAATTGAATGCGCTCAACACAGTAGGCTACAAAGAGTTATTTGCCTATATGGACGGCGAAATTTCCCGCGAAGAAGCCATCAGGCAAATACAATCCAACACCAGACGCTATATGCGGAAGCAACTCACATGGTTTAAGAAAGACGAGACAACCCAATGGTTTTCGCCCGACAACCTTGAAGATATCCTAAATTGTATTGATAAAAACATACGATGATATAGTATTTTCGTAATTTTGTAAATCATTTCCTTATATATTGAGGTCATGAGATACAAAAGACAAAGAAGACATGAAGAAGATAAAACGTTTTTTTAAATGGGTTTGGCGCAAGATTAAAAACTTCTGGCCTTGGTACAAAAACCTGTACAAAGGTCGCGCATGGTACACCAAGACGATGATAGGCTTAGCTTCCTTGATTGTAGCCTTTTTGCTTTATCTCGGAGCAGTGGACCTTAACTTGTTCTGGTTGTTTGGCAAAAGCCCCGGCTATTTCTCCGGCATCATGGATCCACAGACCAGTCAAGCTTCTGAAATATACAGTGCTGACGGTAAACTTATTGGGAAATACTTCAATGAAAACCGAACACCGGTGAAGTATGAAGAGGTAAATCCTGCTTTCTTTCAAGCACTTATTGCCACCGAGGATGCACGCTATTACAGTCGTCCGCGGGGTATGGCTATTGATGTGATGGCTATTTTTTCGGCTATGAAAGACGCAGTCCTGCATCATGAAGGGCGCGGAGCCTCGACGATAACACAGCAATTGGCCAAGAATATGTTCCGCGTGCGATCACAGTATTCTACCGGACTGTTGGGCAAAATACCCGGATTGAAGATTCTGATTGTGAAGAGCAAGGAGTGGATTATTGCTACAAAGCTCGAAACAGTATTTGACAAGAAGGAAATACTGACCATGTATGCCAATACCGTGGACTTCGGTTCCAATGCTTACGGCATCAAAACCGCTGCCAAGACCTACTTTGACACCACGCCGAAAGACTTGACAACCGAAGAGGCGGCTGTGCTTGTGGGTATGCTGAAGGCAACAACGATGTACAATCCGAAAATCAATTCCAAGAAAAGCTTGGCACGTCGGAACACCGTTTTGTCCAATATGGTGCAGGACGGCTCACTTTCTCAGGCTGCCTGCGATTCCCTGAAAAAGCTTCCAATCAGGCTAAAATACAAGATGGAAGAGAATTACGACGGCCAAGCCATGTACTTCCGGCAAGCCGTTGCTGATTATTTGGCACCCTGGTGTAGTGAGAACGGATACGACCTCTACAGTTCCGGACTCAAAATCTACACCACCATCGACTCCCGGATGCAAAAGTATGCCGAAGAGGCTGCCATGAAACAAATGAAAATTGTGCAGCAAAACTTCAACAATCACTGGAGCATTTACCGTAAGCAAGATTCCAATTGGCTCAGACAAGAGCCTTGGCGGGATGAAAATGGCACCCCAATCCCACAGTTTATCGATAAAATTGCCGAGCGTCAGCCTTTTTATAAGGCACTGCAAGAACGATTCCCTAACAGTCCAGATTCAATCCGGTACTACTACAAGGAGTGGAAACATCCGGTTGAGGTGTTTGATTATGATAAGGGAACCATCACCAAAAACATGACATCGGAAGACTCCATTAAATACATGGTAAGCTTCATGCATTGTGCCATGGTGGCCATGGAACCGCAAAGCGGAGCCGTAAAGGCATGGGTAGGTGATATTGATTTCAAGTCGTGGAAGTACGACAAGGTGACTGCTGAACGCCAACCCGGTTCAACCTTCAAGCTTTTTGTCTATACGGAAGCCATGAACCAAGGACTCACCCCATGCGATAAGCGTCGCGACGAATACATTTCCATGCAGGTCTTCGACAAGAAAAAGAATGAAATTACAACCTGGACGCCCGGCAATGCCAACGGAAGATTTACAGGAGATTCTATCCCCTTAAAGAGCGCTTTCGCACGAAGCATCAACTCGATTGCCGTGCGTTTGGGGCAGGAGATGGGCATTAAACGCATTATTGGAACAGCCGAGGCCATGGGAATTAAGAGTCCTTTGGAAGATGCACCATCATTAGCGCTGGGTTCGAGCGACGTAACCCTTTTGGAGATGACCAATGCCTATTGTACCATTGCCAACAATGGTATGCATCATGAACCGGTGTTGGTCACAAGAATAGTTGATAAAGACGGTCGCGAAATATATGTAGACCGAGTTCAAGCCGAACAGGTGATCCCCTATAAAAGTGCTTTTCTCGTGCAGCAAATGCTGAAAAGCAGTGTCCGTGATGCAGGCGGAACCAGTCTAAGTCTGTCCGGATACGTAGGCCAGTATAGGGACACGGAGTTTGGTGGGAAAACCGGGACCTCCAATAATCATTCTGATGCTTGGTTTATGTGTGTGTCACCCAAACTCGTTGCAGGCGCATGGGTCGGTGGAGAATACAGAAGTATACACTTCCGAACCGGAGCATTGGGCCAGGGAGCCAGAACAGCCCTCCCGATTACGGGTTATTTCATGCAGGCCGTGTTGGGTGATCCAAGTTTTAATCAATACCACGGGAAATTCAGTACACCCCAGGATGCCAACATCACTTCAGACATGTATAATTGCCAGAGTTACTATGAGGTGGTTAAAATAGACACCACCAAGCAGGATAGTTCGATTGTGAGCGAAGAAGAAATCATACTTGATGAGAATGGCAATCCTATAGAAAAGGTCCCGAATGCGGTCGAGAACAAACAAACTCCAACGCCAGAGCCTAAGCCCGAGAAAAAGCGTAAGACGACGGAGGAGGTCACTCTTGATAACTTATAATTGTAAAAAGGGTCGCATGTGAGAGCGTCTGGAAGGAATGACGATGACTCACATGCGATTCTATTTTTTACCGACAACAGATTGAGCATCATAACATGGCTTTAAACCAAGAAGAGAACATTGACCTGAACAACACCGAGTTCCAAAACGTGTTGCAGGTCATACAGTTCACTCAACGTTCTCTTTTTCTTACAGGAAAGGCCGGGACGGGAAAGTCAACCTTCCTGAAATACATTGCTTCACATACCAAGAAGAAAAATATCATCCTTGCACCGACAGGAATTGCTGCTATCAATGTAGGAGGGTCAACCCTGCATAGCTTCTTCAAAATACCCTTCCACCCCCTCCTGCCCAATGATGTGCAATATTCACCACGAAACATACGCAAAACACTAAAGTATAATAGCGAGAAAATTAAAATTATCAGAGAGCTCGAACTCATTATTATTGATGAGATAAGCATGGTCAGAGCAGATCTGATTGACTTTATTGACAAAGTTTTGAGGGTGTTTTGTCACAACATGAGAGAGCCGTTTGGCGGAAAACAACTCTTGCTGGTCGGCGATGTGTACCAATTGGAACCGGTTGTGAAAGAAGAAGATCGGCGGCTTTTGCAGTCAACCTACGATTCTTTATTCTTCTTCAATGCCAAAATATTTGCGGGCATGCAGTTGGTATCTATTGAATTAAAGAAAGTATATCGCCAAAACGACCCTACCTTCATCAGCATTCTCGATCACATCCGCACCTCCAACATGTCGAACCACGACTTGATGTTGCTGAACAAGCAGGTGAAGCATGCTGACAACGATAAAGCTGACACAAAAACGGACCACTCTCCCCTATCTATCACCTTATCCACCAGGAGAGACACCGTTGACGACATCAACACCAGCCATCTCAACGAACTGCCGGGGAAACCACAAATTTTTATGGGAGCCATCAGGGGCGAATTCCCGGAATCGAGTCTGCCTACGCCCAAAGAGTTGAGGATTAAGCCGGGAGCTCAAGTCCTGTTTGTGAAAAACGACATGAACCATCGCTGGGTAAACGGCACCCTGGGTACGGTCACTGGTTTTGATGAAGAGCTGGGCTATATCTATATTCGAACTGAAGATGGACAGGAGTACAACGTGGAACCTGAAGTGTGGAGCAACGTGAAATATTCGTTTAACGACAAGGAGAAGAAAATCGAGGAACAAGAATTGGGCACTTATACTCAATATCCTATACGCCTGGCATGGGCAATCACGGTACATAAGAGCCAAGGACTCACCTTTAGTCATGTCAAGATAGACTTTACAGGAGGCGTGTTTGCAGCAGGCCAAACGTATGTAGCACTTTCCCGATGCACGTCTCTTGAAGGCATATCATTGAAAGAACCCATCCGTCGGAACGACATCTTTGTGCATCCGGAGGTTTGTAGATTTGCCAAAAACTTTAATAATTCCACCATCATTTCCACAGCGCTCAAACAATCGAAAGCCGACAAGGAATATTGGGATGCAGTGCAAGCCTTTGACCGAGGGGACATGCAGGCTGCCCTCGATGCATTCTTTCTTGCCATACACAGCAGGTATGACATCGAAAAACCTGTTGCCAAAAGATATATACGCAAAAAACTTAATGTTATCAACATGCAGCGGCATGAAATAGAACGCCTCAAAAAAGAGGCCGAGCTGCGCGAGAATTACTTAAAGGAACTGGCCATGGAGTATCTCGTCATGGGCAAAGAGTGCGAACACGAGGGCATGAATCAAGCGGCTGTGCGAAACTACGAGAAGGCATTAGCCTTATGCCCTGACTTAACCGAAGCAAAAAAGAGAATCAAAAAACTGAAACCCAAACGTTGAACTTTGTCAATTCAATCATCCGCTCGGCTATAAAAAGAAAACGCTCGGAAACCTTAGTAACTGGTTTTCCGAGCGATATAGTTGCGGAGGCAAGACTCGAACATGCGACCTCCAGGTTATGAGCCTGGCGAGCTACCAACTGCTCCACTCCGCGATATTAATACTTCATTAAGGTGAATCCCAGAGTCGTGGGCTCTTCCTCAATTGCAGTTGCAAAAGTACTTAATTTATGTGGCAATTCCAAATGTTTGGCTGATTATTATCATTTTTTAATAATTCAATCTTTTTTTCGGCGTGTTTCTTGTTTTTTTGATGGAAATATAATATTTTTGCACACATATATAACGTGTGCAATATATTGATTATTGTTCTGATTTCGAATAATTTATAGGTATGTCAATATCCAAAACAAGACAGAAATTAGTCGACGTAGCCCGTCAACTGTTTGCTAAAAATGGTGTTGCGGCCACCACAATGAATGACATTGCATTGGCCTCCGGCAAGGGGCGCCGCACCCTTTACACGTATTTCAGTAGAAAAGAGGAGGTTTATTATGCTGTGATACAAGCCGAATTGGAGCGTCTTAGCGACAAACTTGACGAAGTTGCAGCCAAGAATATCAACCCTTTGGATAAAATCATCGAGCTGATTTACACCCACCTGAGCATGATCAGGGAGACCGTGGTGAGAAACGGCAACCTCCGAGCCGAATTTTTCAGAAACATCTGGACCGTGGAAAAGGTGAGGAAAAACTTTGATGAGGATGAGATTGAGCTCTTTCGAAAAGTTTATGCTGAGGGAAAGGCCGACGGCGAATTTGATATCGACAACGTTGACCTCGTTGCCGATATCACCCATTATTGTATCAAAGGATTGGAAGTGCCCTTTATTTATGGGCGTTTAGGGCATGGCCTGACCGAGGAGTCGAGCAAACCCCTCGTAGCCAAAGTGGTCTATGGTGCCTTGGGCAAACGCAGTCTGTCTAAACAGAGCTGATCTTCTCCTTGAGGTAGTCTAAAAAAAGACACAAGGCCTTGTTGGTGGCTTTGGCCAAATTGAGATCACGCCCAAAATCCTCAGCAAGTTTGCAGGTTCTGATGTCGTCCTGACATCCGTATGCAATCCAGATAGTCCCGACGGGTGTTTCGCTGGTGCCACCCGTGGGTCCGGCAACGCCTGTTGTGGCTATAGCGTAAGTGCAGCGCAAGGCCTGGCATGCCCCAGCCACCATTTGTTTAGCCACATCCTCGCACACAGCCGTCTGTTCCTCAAGCAGTTGATGCGACACGCCCAATATATTCTCCTTCACCTCATTGGTGTAAGCAATCACCCCACCCTTAAAGTAGTTTGATGCGCCGGGCATGGAGATCAC
>QWCK01003838.1_pt1 | contig 15781 bp, 19 predicted proteins | sample 1972571 | NCBI WGS metagenome assembly QWCK01 (sample SAMN09866710, study PRJNA288562) | Human gut metagenome isolate term2_stool, whole genome shotgun sequencing... | isolation source: gut | host: Homo sapiens | place: USA: California
TGCGCCGGAAAGGCGTGTATATGGCCTGGTAGTTCAGCTGGTTAGAATGCCGCCCTGTCACGGCGGAGGTCGTGAGTTCGAATCTCATCCAGGTCGCCAATAAAATATTAAGATATTGAAGTAACTTCGTTCTAGGTCCGCTGTTACGGCGAAGGAGTTCTTCGGACTCACTTGTTCGTCTCGAAGATTTCAAATCTTACTATTTGAAACCCTGCAAGGGACTAGTTCGAATCTTATTCAGGTCGCCATTTGAATTGCAATAGTAATCCAATGTGCTGATGTAGCTCAATTGGTAGAGCAACTGACTTGTAATCAGTAGGTTGTGGGTTCAATTCCTATCATCAGCTCCAGATTTTCTTATTTTTATTTGATTAAGCTTTTTTTTGTTAAGGCTTGATATGCGGATGTGGCTCAGTGGTAGAGCATCGCCTTGCCAAGGCGAGGGTCGCGAGTTCGAATCTCGTCATCCGCTCCAATTTAGCTTGTTTTACAAGCTTTTTTAATTTAAAATCTTTACTTATTTGACTTGTCTTTTAAAATAAGATATACTAGTACAGTAAAGGATAGCTTTGCGTCATTAGCTCAGCTGGATAGAGCGTCTGGCTACGGACCAGAAGGCCTGGAGTTCGAATCTTCAATGACGCGCCATTATTCAGAGAGGAATGTTGATTTTTCAATGTTCCTCTTTTGTTGTGTGGGCAATATGTGGGCAAGTATTTTTTTATAGGAATTTCTATAATATTAACCTTTGTGATTTAAGTAGAATTATTATGGAACTTTTTAATTTTGACGGGTAAAATCTTTTAAAAAATATAAAGAGGTTAGAATGAAGTCAAAAAAAATATTGATTTCCCTTTTGTTTTTGATATTGATTATTATAGGAATAAAGGATTTTGGAAATAAAGATAGTAATTCTCCTAGCATAGAAAATACAGAAAAAATGTCTATAGACCTAGCAAATGTTAAAAACAAGGGAGAAATATACTTAGCTGGAGGTTGTTTTTGGGGTGTTGAAGGATATTTTAAGAAAATTCCTGGTGTCCTTGATACTGATGTTGGCTATGCCAATGGGAAAACATCCGAGACTAATTATGAAAAAATCGGCAAAACAGACCAAGGTGAGACTGTAAAAATTATCTATGACCAAGATCAAATTTCTTTGCAAGATATCCTAGAATATTATTTTAGGATTATTGATCCTACATCGATTAATAAGCAGGGAAATGATAAGGGTAGGCAATATAGGACTGGGATTTATTATACAGATGAAAATGATAGGTTAATTATTGATGAGCTTATTAGGCAAAAACAAGAAAATTTTGATGAAAAAATCGCTGTAGAAATTGAACCTTTAAAGAATTTCGTCTTGGCAGAAGACTACCACCAAGATTATTTGGATAAAAATCCTGGAGGTTATTGTCATATCAATATTTCTTTGGCAGAAAAGCCTCTAGAATCTAAGAAAATTGATAAAAATGCCAAGGAATTAAAAGAAAAACTTACAGAAGACCAGTACAAAGTGACTCAAGAAAATGAAACTGAAAGGCCTTTTTCCTCTGAATATGATGACTTTGACCAACCTGGCATCTATGTTGATGTGGTTACAGGAGAGCCACTTTTTTCCTCAAAAGATAAGTACGATTCAGGTTGTGGCTGGCCATCTTTTACTAAGCCAATTGATTCAAATATCAATTACAAAAATGACAAAACTCATGGAATGGAAAGGGTAGAAGTGAGGAGTAAGAAAGGCGATTCCCACCTAGGCCACGTCTTTGATGACGGTCCAAAGGAAAAGGGCGGTGCAAGGTATTGCATAAACGGGGCTGCTTTAAGGTTTATTCCCCTTATCAAGATGGAAGAAGAAGGCTATGGGGATTTTATTGACAAGGTAAAATGAAATTTGAGGGGAGAATTTTCTCCTCTTTTTTTCTAGGATTCTTGTTTTGAATTTAAATAATTTATTTCTTGTAAAACTCTAAGAGTCAATATTATCGTATATGGAAATGAAAAAAATTTATATAAATTTAATAATTTATCCATTGTTTAGCCACATATTGGGTATATATTACTTTATAGGAGGAGAGAATATGAGTAATAGAAGTTATAAAAAATCTAGCGGAAGATTTTCATCTTTTGCTTCAGCATTAATTGGCGCTATTGTTGGTGGATTTGTTGTATATTTTCTACTAACAGGTGCTGGTGCAAATAATAAAGAAACAGCTAAAAATATAGAGAAAGCAGAAACAAGGCAAGAAAATAAACAAACAATAGAGATTAAAGAAAATGAGTCTATAGAGTCGGTTGTTGTTAAAAAATCAATTGATTCTGTCGTTGGTATTAATACTATTTCTAAGGTGGTTCAGCAATCTTTCTTCGGACCTCAATCTGGTTATGTAGAAGGCATAGGATCAGGTTCTATTGTAAGTGATGATGGTTATATCGTTACAAATTCTCACGTTGTTAGCGATGGAGAAGCTAAGGAGATTAACGTCTTATTTAATAATGGTGATACTGCTCCAGCTGAGCTCGTTTGGAATGATTCATCATTGGACCTTGCTATAATTAAGGTTGATAAGGATAATAAAAACTTAAAGGCAATTGATATAGGAGATTCTGATGAAATCGGCGTTGGCGATAGAGTTGTTGCTATAGGTAATCCTCTTGGTTTTGAGCTTCAATCTACTGTTACATCTGGTATTATATCAGGTCTTAATAGATCTGTTTCCTTTAATACAGGTGTTCAAATGAATGGTTTAATGCAGACAGATGCTGCTATTAACTCTGGTAACTCAGGTGGTGCACTTTTAAACTCTAGGGGCGAGCTAATCGGTATAAATACAGCCAAGGCAGGTAATAGTGATGGGATTGGTTTTGCTATTCCTATAAATACTGTAAAACCTGTTATTGATAAAATTAGAGAAAAGGGTAAATTTGATTCGGTTTATCTTGGTATTACTGGTCAATCTTTAGACTACTTAAGACAATTACAATACCTAAAAGATACTATTAAAGCTAAAAGCGGTATTTATGTAGTTAGTGTATTTACAGATGATAGTACTATCAAAGAAGGCGATGTCATTACTGCTATTGACGGTAAAGCTGTGAAGGATATGGGATCTTTAAAGAAACTTCTTCTAGCATATAATGTTGGTGATACAGTTAAGCTAACTATTGAAAGAGATGGCGAAGAAAAGGAAGTTGATTTTGAATTTACATTAGATTCTTCAAATGTAGATGAATATAAGTCAGCAAGACCAAATGATTCTACAGATAATCGTGAAGAGAAGAAAAATCCATTTTTCAATCTTCCATAATAATGATATTTAAGGGCAGTTTTAACTGCTCTTTATTTTTGTGAATTTTATAATATTTCAAAAATATATAGGTCTTGATAAATATTTCCTGGGGTCAAGAAAATATATTGACATGGCTATAATATGCGTGTATAATAGTGAAGTCAAGTAAAAATATTGACAGGTGATATTATGGAGAAAATAGTTAAAGTAGCCCAGCTATACGATATGTATGGCCCACTTCTAAATGAAAAGCAAAGAGATGTTATAAATTGCTATTACAACGAAGATTTATCCCTTCAAGAGATTGCTGATAATGACGGTAGGTCAAAGCAAGCTATCTCAGATATGATTAATAGGAGTGTGGATAAATTATTTGAGTTTGAAAATGAGCTTTCTTTACTAAAAAGCAAGAATGAACTTAAGGCTTCTCTTTTTGATATAAGAGAGCTGATTGAAAGTTCAAATAATAAAGAAGCAATTCGTAAGTTAACAGAATTAATTGAAAAAATTTAGGAGCTTATATGGTTTTTGAGAGCCTTTCGGATAGACTCCAAGAAGCCCTTGGAAAACTAACGGGAAAAGGAAAATTAAACGAAAAAGACATTGACACTGCGATGAGAGAGATAAGATTATCTTTGCTTGAAGCAGATGTTAATTATAAGGTTGTAAAAGACTTTGTAAAAACTGTTAAGGAAAGATCACTAGGCGCTGACGTGATGAATTCACTTTCTCCAGGACAGATGGTAGTTAAGATCGTAAATGAAGAATTAACCAGCCTTATGGGTAAGGAAAATTCAAGGCTTGCCCTAAAAGGGAGCACACCACATATGGTGATGATGGTTGGTCTTCAAGGTTCAGGTAAGACTACTCATTCTGGTAAACTTGTAAAAATGCTAAAAAAGGAAAATAGAAATCCTATGTTAGCAGCCCTTGATATCTATAGACCAGCAGCCATTGAGCAGTTAAAAGTCGTAGGTAGACAAGCAGATACTTTCGTGTTTGAAAAGGGTAAAGAAGATCCTGTAAAAATAGCCAAGGAGGCCAAGGATTATGCGAGAAGTAATAACTACGATACAGTAATCCTTGATACAGCAGGTAGGCTTCAAATAGATACAGGCCTTATGGATGAACTTAAGGCTATCAAAGAAGAAGTAAAACCTGATGAGATCCTCTTGGTTGTGGATGCTATGACAGGTCAAGAAGCGGTAAATGTTGCAAAATCCTTTGATGATTATCTAGATATAACAGGAGTAATCCTTACAAAACTAGATGGTGACGCAAGAGGCGGAGCTGCTTTATCAATCAGACAAGTCGTAGGAAAACCTATCAAATTTATAGGTGTAGGTGAAAAACTTGACGATTTAGAGCCTTTCTATCCAGACAGGATGGCAAGTAGAATCCTTGGAATGGGTGATGTACTTTCGCTAATAGAGAAGGCTGAAGAACAATTTTCCTTAGAAAATGCAAAAGAGTTAGAAGCTAAAATGAGGGAGCAAACCTATAGTTTGGACGATTTTATGGAACAAATCCAACAAATTAAAAATATGGGCCCCCTAGAAGATCTACTCGCTATGATACCTGGAGTTAATTCAAAGATGCTAAAGGGTGTCAACGTGGATGATGCTGGCTTTGATAAGATTGAAGCTCTAATAAATTCCATGACTAAGGAAGAAAGAGACAAGCCTGAAATTATTGGCAAGAGCAGAAAAACTAGAATCGCAAATGGTTCTGGCGTAGATGTCCGCGAATTAAACAAGCTATTAAAACAATTCAAAGAGCTTAAGAAAATGATGAAAAAAATGAACGGACTACAGAAAAAAGGAAAAAGAGGCAGAGGCTTTCCAAAGATGCCTTTCTTTTAAAAAATAAGGAGGAAAAAATGGCAGTAAAAATTAGATTAAAGAGATTAGGACAAAAGAAAAAACCATTCTACAGAGTGGTAGTAGCAGACTCTAGAAGAGCAAGAGATGGTAGATTTATCGAAGAAATAGGTTATTACAACCCAGTTTCTGAACCAAAAGTATTTAGAGTTGACAATGAAAAAGCTAAACAATGGATTAAAAACGGTGCTCAACCAACATCTATTGTAGAAAAGCTATTCAAAGACAATGATGTATTAGCATAATTATGAAAGATTTAGTAGAATTAATCGTTAAAGAATTAGTAACAGACAAAGACGCTGTAGAAATTGTAGAAGATCGTGACGGCGGTGAGGTTAATATCTTAATCAAAGTAGCCGAAGAAGATAAGGGTAGGGTAATAGGAGTTAGAGGTAATATCATAAACTCCATTAGAACTATCGCAAGAAGTGCAGCTATTAAGGAAAATGTTAAGGTAAACATAAAAATATGAGAATCTCAGTAGGAGAGATTGTAAAAGCCCAAGGAATTAGGGGAGAAATCAAGGTAAGAAGTCTAAGTGATAACGAAGATAGATTTAAAATTGGATCTAAACTTTTTATAGGTGACGAAATTGTTACCATAAAAAGGTCTTATAAGCAAAAAAATATGCTTATTTTAGGCTTTGAAGAATACGATAATATCAACGATATCCTTAAATTCATTGGCAAAGATATAACTATAGACGAAAAAGATTTGGGAAAACTTTCTGAAGATGAAATATACATCAAAGACCTATATGGTCTAACTGTCACCTGCGACGGGCAAAAAGTAGGAGAGATAGTAGATGTAATCTCAGGAGTATACCCTAATGACGTCTATGTAATAAAAACAGATAGCGGAGAGGTTTTGCTTCCAGCTATAAAAAATACAATCAAAAAAATAGATACTGATGAAAAAATAATTGAAGTAGAAAATTTTAGTGACTATGAATAAAGTAACACTCCTTACCTTGTTTCCAGAATCCTTTGACTTTTTAAGGACCTACGGAGTAATAGGTAAGGCAATCGAAAATAAAAAACTAGAACTTGAAATAGTGGATATGAGAGATTTTGCAAACAACAAGCATAATCACGTCGACGATACAGTATACGGTGGGGCAGCCGGTATGCTTATTAGACCTCAAGTAATATATGACGCACTATTATCAGTCAAAACAGCTAAGTCTAAAGTAGCCTTTATGTCGGCTACAGGAAAAGTTTTAGATCAGAAGTTAGCAATCGACTTTGCGAGTATTGAGCACTTGATAATAATATGCGGACATTATGAGGGAATAGACGCTAGGATCACCAACCACTATGTAGACTATGAAATATCCATAGGCGACTACGTCCTAACAGGTGGAGAAATACCAGCTATGGTCCTAATAGACTCCATGGCAAGGTTCATAGACGGAGTTGTAGGCAAGGAAGAGTCACTAGTAACAGATTCTCACTATAATATATTGTTGCAACAAGATGAATACACCAAGCCGAGAGTTTTTAATGGCTACCACGTACCAAGCGAGCTTGTTAGCGGTGACCATAAAAAAATCGCAGCTTGGAATAAGAAAAATGCAATAGAAAAAACAAAAAGAGTAAGATACGACTTATATGAAAAGTACTTACGAGAGGAGAGCAAAGATGGATTTAATCAAAAAAATAGAAAATGAAAACCTACGTGAAGATAACTTTGACTTTAATGTAGGTGATACCGTAAGAATAAGCTACAGAATCAAAGAAGGAGACAAGACAAGACTTCAAGACTTTGAAGGAACTGTAATCTACATCAATGAAGGTGGAGTAGGCAAGACATTTACAGTAAGAAGAATTTCTTACGGTGTAGGTGTAGAAAGAACTTTCCTATATCACAACCCAAGAATAGAAAAATTAGTAGTAACCAGACGTGGTAAGGTAAGAAGAGCTAGATTAAACTACCTAAGAGATCGTCAAGGTAAGGCCTCTAAAGTTAAAGAAAAAACTAACTATTAATGGAAAAAGGACTTTTGTTATATAAACAAGGGTCCTTTTCTATTGGCTAAAATTCTTATAGCTTATACATCAAAACTAAGTGGACAATTGATTTTACCTTTAAATACAATTCTAATTATGATATTATAATTAATAAGGATTTTGATAAAGAGGATAAAATGACAAATGTAAGAAAAGAATTTGGGAAAAAGTTAATAGAAATTAGGGAAGTTAAGGGTCTAAGGCAGGATTCTATTGCTGACCTTATAAACCTTAACAAAAGAACTACCACCACAGTCTATAGGATTTTCCCCAAAACTGTGGTATTTTAATATAAACTTTTTAATTTATATTAACTCTGATATAATATTATAGAAAAGAGGTTAGATATGGCACTTAATATAAATTGGTATCCTGGTCATATGAAAAAGACCAAGGAAGAGATTGAGAAAAATTTAAAGCTGGTTGATATAGTATTAGAGATTATAGATGCGAGGATTCCGGAGTCTTCTAGAAATCCTATGCTTGATGATATTTTGGGGGATAAGCCAAGGCTTATTATCATGAATAAGTCAGATTTAGCAGATCCAAAGGAAAACCAAAAGTGGATTAATAAGTTTAAAAACGATGGGATTGAGGCCCTTCCTATGAATTCTAAAGAACGAATTAATGTTGGTAAAATTTACGATATAGCTAGGGAAATTCTTTCTGACAAGTTTAAAAAACACGAGGAAAAAGACATTGATAATCCTATTATCAGGATGATGATTGTTGGCGTGCCAAATTCTGGTAAGTCTACATTTATAAATAATGTTGCCCAAAGAAAGGGTGCGAGAGTTGGCAACCGTCCGGGTGTTACCCAAACCAAACAGTGGATTAAGACAAATTCTAATTTACAATTATTAGATACTCCAGGTGTTCTTTGGCCAAAATTTGACGATAGGACTGGACTTCACTTATCTTTTACTAATGCAATCAAGGATGAAATCCTAAATATAGAAGATTTGACTCTCTATTTTTTAAGAGAAATAGCAGAGGAATATCCTGAAAATTTAAGAGATAGATATGGCGTGGATCCAAGTACTGAAGCTATCGATATATACGAAGCTATTGCCAAAAGGCGTGGGGCAATTATAGCTGGTGGAGATTTTGATTATACAAGGACTGCGACTATTATCCTAAACGATTTTAGGACAGGTAAACTTGGAAGAATTACACTAGAGAAATTATGAAATATTCTGAATACAACGACCAAATAAAAAAAGAAATATACGAAAGATACGACCATATTGCGGGAATTGACGAGGTAGGAAGAGGTCCTCTGGCAGGTCCTGTTGTGACCTGTGCGGTAATTATGAAAAAAGATTCCCACATAGAGGGAGTGACTGATTCTAAAAAGCTAAACCGCAAGAAAATGCTAGACCTTAAGGAAAAGATCTTATCAGATGCTGTAGCAATTTCTTATGGATTTGCAAATTCTAAAAAAATTGATCAAGTTAATATCAGGCAGGCCACACTTGCCGCTATGAAAGATGCTCTAGAAAATCTAAAGATTCACCCAGATATCGTTCTTATTGATGCTGAAAGGATTGATACAAATATTCCCCAGCTAAATATAGTTAAGGGCGACTTAAACGAATATGCTATTTCCTGCGCGTCAATTTTAGCCAAGATTAGAAGAGATGATATTATGATAAATTTTTCAAAAATATACCCTGGATATGGTTTTGAAACAAATGTTGGTTATGGCACAAAGGCTCATTACGAAGGCCTTGAAAAATACGGAGAAACTCCAATTCACAGGCAAAGTTTCCTTAGAAAATTTCACGAAAGGCAGCTATCATTTATATGACCAGGAAAAGAGAAATTGGAGATTTTGGGGAAGAAATCACTTCAGAATATCTAGAAAAAAATGGCTACAAAATCCTTGCAAGAAATTATTCCAAACCCTTTGGAGAGATTGATATAATCGCCATCAAGGATGATTTGCTAGCCTTTGTTGAAGTTAAGACTCGTAAGTCTGATACCTTTGCCTATGCGGCTGAGGCTGTAGATTTTTATAAGCAGCAAAGAATAAGGAAGGCGAGCCAGGCTTATGTAATGGAAAATAATATGACAGATTTTTTGATGACTTTTGATATTGCTGAAGTTTACCTAGATACTAGAAAGATAAATTACATAGAAAATGCTTTTTGATATGGATAAGAGAGAAATATTACTTTACTTAAATTACATAAACATTAATAATAGAGCTATCCTAGATATTTTTGAAAATACTGGTCTAAATAATTTTTTCGAAAGGACAAGGGTGGATTATCCTTTCCTTAACGATACAAGTTACGAAAGGATTTTTAGCCCGAAAAACCTTGAAGCCTACAAAGCCTATAGGGAAAAAGTTTCAAGGCTGGGAGTGGATTTTGTGACAATTCTTGATGAGGCTTATCCAGAAAATCTAAAATATATAGACGATAGGCCGGCAGTTTTGTATTATAAAGGAAAGTTAGATTCCATAAGAGACAGTCAGTCTATAGCCTTTGTTGGGGCAAGAAAGTGTACTGACTATGGCAAGTGGGCTTGCAAAAATTTGGCAGGATCAATTGCCCAGGCAGGTCTTACAACAGTTTCAGGCCTTGCCTATGGGATTGACGCTATGTGCCACAAGGCGACTCTTGAAGTAGGAGGAAGAACAATTGGTGTAATTGGCTGTGGAATTGACCAAGTATATCCTAAGGCAAATAAGTTTTTGTATGAAAAAATGGAAGAAGAGGGATTGATTTTATCAGAATTTCCTCTGGAAACTCCGCCTATTGGATATAATTTTCCTAGGAGAAATAGGATTATTTCTGGGATAAGCCTTGCAACTGTAGTTATAGAAGCCAAGGAGAAATCAGGTACTATGATTACAACCAGGTGTGCCCTTGATCAGGGCAAGGAAGTCTTTGCTGTGCCTGGAAATATCAACTCAATTTATTCGAAAGGTACAAATAAGCTTATCCAAGATGGATCAAAACTTATTTTGTGTGCTGATGATATCTTAGAGGAGCTTGATTATCTTTTAGAAAAAAATCCAGATAAAAAGGTAATTGACTACTCTGCCCTTGATAATGATGAAGCAAATGTAGTAAGATATATTGAGAATAATCCTAACGCGAGTGCTGATGATTTAGCACTTAACTTAGATTTAGAGATAGATGTAATAAATTTTCTTTTAACAAGTTTAGAACTAAAAAATATAATTGAAAATATCGGAAACAACGAGTTTACAATAAAGGAGTGAGACTTTGGCTAAGAATCTAGTAATAGTAGAGTCACCTACTAAGGCTAGGTCAATTTCAAAGATGCTTGGCAGAAACTACAAGGTAAAGGCAACAGTAGGCCACCTTAGAGACCTGCCAAAAAGTAAGTTTGGAGTTGATATAGATAATAACTTTGAACCTGAATATATCAAGGTTAGGGGTAGGGCAAAAACTATTAATGAGCTAAAAAAAGAAGCGGATAATGCTGATAAGGTGTATCTTGCGACAGACCCTGATAGGGAAGGTGAGGCCATTTCATGGCACTTAGAATTTCTTCTAGACCTTGATCCAAATGAAAATAACAGGGTGGAATTTCACGAAATAACCAAAAATAACGTCCTAGCAGCCATGAAAAAGCCTAGAAAGATTGACAAAAATCTTGTGGATGCCCAGCAAGCGAGAAGGGTAATGGATAGAATAGTAGGTTATGAAATAAGCCCAATTTTATGGAAGAGGGTAAAATCTGGGCTCTCAGCAGGACGTGTACAGTCGGTAGCCTTAAAATTAATAGTTGATAGGCAAGCTGAAATTGATGACTTCATTCCAGAAGAATACTGGACTATAACTGCAAAACATAAGTATGATAATATAAATTTTGAGTCTGAATTTTATGGTTCAAAATCCAAAAAGATGAAAATCTCAAATGAAAGTGGAGCTAAGAAGGTATTAGATAAGATTGATAAAGATAATTTTAAACTAGTATCAATTTCTAAAACCAAGAGAAAAAGACGTCCTTATGCACCTTATACAACGTCAACCCTCCAACAAGATGCTTCAAATAGGCTTGGTTTTTCAACCAAGTTTACCATGCAACTTGCCCAACAACTCTACGAAGGTATTGATATAGGTAAAGACGGCACTGTTGGTTTAATTTCCTACATGAGAACAGATGCAACTAGGATTTCAAAAGAAATAGTAGGAGAATCTTTAAAATATATAAAAGAAAAATACGGAACTGAGTATGCAGGTAGGGGAAATACCTATTCAGGAAAGAAAAAAGGCAGCCAAGATGCCCACGAGGCCATAAGACCAACCTCTATCTTTAGAGATCCAATTTCTCTTAAAGCCTACCTAACAGATCAACAATATAAGCTCTATAAATTAATTTGGTCGAGGGTAGTTGCAAGCCAGATGGCGGATTATGAATATCTTTCAACTCAAATTAACTTTGACAACAACGGCCTAATCTTTAGGTCAAATGGTAAGATTACACTTTTTGATGGTTTTAATAAATTATATGGAAATCTTGATAAGGAAAATAATTTGCCAGACCTTAAGGAAGGTCAAGTCATAAGCGCAGAAGAAATCACAAAAGACCAGCACTTTACCAATCCTCCAGCCAGATACACCGAAGCATCTCTTGTAAAGACATTAGAAGAATTTGGAATAGGCAGACCTTCAACTTATTCTGCAACCATAAATCAAATTATATCAAGAAACTACGTAGAACTTGACGGAAGAAGTATCTATCCAACAGAACTTGGAAAAACAGTAAATGAATTTCTACAAGAAAATTTTGACGATGTGATAAACGTAGAGTTTACAGCTGAAATGGAAAATGCTCTCGATAGGATAGCAGAAGATGAAGTATTTTGGAAAGATGTACTAAAAGACTTTTATAAGGATTTTAGAAAGGACATGGATGCTGTAAAAAAGGATACAACTGATTATAAGGTTAAAGATAAAATCCTCGATGAAAAGTGTCCTAAATGTGGTAAGCCACTTGCAATCAAACACGGTAGAAATGGTAAGTTTATTGGATGTACTGGTTTTCCTGAATGTGACTTTACCAAGTCAATCATAAAGACAACTGGAGTTGGTTGTCCAAAATGTAATGACGGAGAAATTATCGAGAGAGTTTCAAAAAGAGGCAAAAGATTTTACGGTTGTAGTAATTATCCAAAATGTGACTTTGCCCTTTGGGATAAACCAACAGGCGAGAAATGCCCAGAATGTGGAAATCTTTTAGTTCATAAGAAAAATAGAAAGACTGATGTAATTAAGTGTTCAGAATGTGATTATGTAAAAGTAAAGAAGAGATAAAAAAAGGGATCTTAGCCTAGGCTAAAATCCCTTTTTTTAGTATCCATTGATTATTCTAATTCGTTTGAATAGTTTTCTAGTTTTGATGTACAATTTGGGCATCTTGTAGCATCAATAGCTATTGTGCTCTTGCAGTATGGGCAAGTTTTTTCTGTTTCTTCCTTTGGTTCTTCATCCTTTTTGTGAAATTTGTTAATAGATTTTACAATCAAGAATAGAACAAAGGCGATAATTATAAATGAAATTATAGCATTTATAAGGTTACCAACCTTAAGAGATGCGCCTGCTACATTTATAACTAAATCCTCATAGTTAACTCCGGCTGTTAGGCCTGCTATAAGTGGCATTAAAAGATCATCAACCACGCTTGTAACTATGGCTGTAAATGCTGAACCCATTATAATACCAATAGCCATATCTAATACATTGCCACGACTAATAAATTCCTTAAATTCTTTAAACATAATAAATCCTTTCTATATTTCTAAAATACTTTTTTATTATACTCTTATTACTTGACTTTATCACCATATTTATATATGATTTTACTAGGAGTTTCTATGAAATATTTACAAGTAGATGAAGAGTTTTTAGACAGGTTAAAATCCTACGCTGTTTTTATTCCTATAATAGAAGTTGATGGTAAAGATCACATACTATTTGAAGTAAGAAGTAAAATAGTAAGCCAACCTGGGGAGGTGTCTTTTCCGGGTGGAAAGGTTGAAGAAGGCGAAGATTTTAAAGATGCTGCCATAAGAGAAACTATGGAAGAATTAAAGTTAGATAGTAGCGATATAACTTACTTAGGTTACTCTTCTATGATTCTTACATCTAACTACAGACATGTGAAAAGTTTTTATGGTAGAATTAATAAAAATTTGCAGGAAATAAAGTATAATAGAGAAGTAGAGTCGATTTTTACGGTTGATTTTGACTTTTTTATAAATAATCCGCCTATATCATATAGAGCACCTTATAAAATGGAATTCCCAAAAGATTTTCCTTTTGAAAAGATTCCTAATGGCAAGGATTATAAGTTTCAAACCGGTTATAATGAAATGTTTTTCTATGAAACTAAGCCCGTAATTTGGGGACTAACTGCAAAAATGCTAAAAAACTTTATAGAAAGTTGGAGTAATAATGAGAAATGATATTTCGCAAAAAATAAAGGATTATGCAAAAACAAATCCAGCCATTGAGTCTATATTTTATGTTAAAAGATTAAATAATGATGAATTCTATAGTATCTATACAGTAGTTAGCGATATTATTATTGCTAAACTTGAAGAGGAATTTGAAGGTCTTTTTGACGATGTGATTTTTGTAAATAGGGTTAAAGAGAAAGTTGAAATAGAAAAAAATAAGCTTTCTTTTACAACAATTGACCTTTACAAAATGGACAATATAAAGATTTCCGAATCAATAATAAGCAGTGACGTTGCCAAAGATTTTATAAAAACTTTACCAACTGATATAGAATTTTTGTATAACAAGCCGGGAACTGAGGCCTTGTTACCAAATAAGGAATTTAGCTTTAGACCTGTTAAAGAATATGAATTTGGTCAGACAATTAAAAACTTTTTTGCCTATGCCATAGAAGTATCTCTATACATAAATCAAAACAATACTTTGGCTGCTGCCATAAGAATGGAAGATTTAAGAGATGAGCTTGTCAAAATGCTTAAAATTCACGTTATCAATAAATATAAAGGCGGGATTGATATTGGTAAAGATGGCAGAGAATTTTCACATACCCTTGCTAAAGAGTACAAGGATGATTTTGAAGATACCTTCCATGATATAAATCCACTTAATATTTATAATAGTCTTTTTAAAGCCTGTATGCTCTTTAGAAAAATCGGCATGGCAGAGGCAGAAGAATTAAATTTTGATTACGATAGACAAACAGATGTGAAGACCCTTAAGCTTTTAAGAAATAATTACAAAAAGCTTGAATCTTTTCTAAACTAGGAGCGATTATGAAATACAAGTACAAGATAGTAAGTCTAGTTATGGCGGCTTTTATCTTTTTTATGCCTATAAGCTTTGCTGTTGGGCAAAGCAAAGTAGTAGGACTTGACGATAACGTTAAGGCTTATATAATAGCCAACGAAGAAAGCGGAGAAGTTTATTATGAAAAAAACGCTGATGAGCCAAGAGCCATGGCTTCTTTAAGTAAGCTAATGACTTTCCTTGTTACAAAAGAAGCTATAGATAATGGCGAAATCAGCCTAGAGACTAAGGTTAAAGCTGATAAGGAAGCAGAAAAATTGACTAGCTGGGAATATTCTGCTCTAGGTGTAAAAGAGGGGGATATATATACAGTTGATGAACTATTAAGAGGACTTATTGCTGTATCTGGTAATGATTGTGCTTATCTTTTAGCCAATACTATTTCAGTTTCAGAGGCAGCTTTTGCTAGAGAAATGAATGATAAGGCAAAAGAGCTTGACCTAGAAAGCCAAATATATTATAATTCTAGTGGTATAGAAACAGAAGACGGTTATCAAAATACTTCTTCTGCAAGAGATCTCTTTAAGCTTACCCAATACATACTAAAAACTTATCCAGAAATTTTAGATTATGCAGCTATTAGAGAAATCAAAGATTCAGCTCGTGATATAGATAAGAAATCAACAATCCCTCTAATGGATGAAATTAAGGGAGTTGACGGTCTTAAGACTGGTACAACTGATAAGGCCGGATATTGTTTGGTATCTACTATAGATATGAAAGAGCTAGATAGCAAAGATGACTTTAGAAGCATTGGTGTTGTTATGGGTGCAGATCAAAAAGATACCAGAAATAAAGTTATGAGCGACCTTATTTATTACGTTTCAAAATATTATTCATCAAGGACAGTCTTAGATACTAATGTAGCTATTAAATCTATAAAAGATGTGACTGTAAAACAAGGTTATATAGACCTTTATCCAAAAGAAGATATAAAAATGATAATAAAAGAAGGCGAAAATCCTACAATAAAGTATAATATAAAAGACGACTTGATAGCGCCTATAAAAGAAAACCAAGACCTTGGAGAAGTTGAGATATCCTACAAGGATGAAAGCTACACGGTTGGTTTGTTATCAAAGAAGGCTCTTGATAGAGCTAGTCTTTTTACAAGAGTTGTAAGAACTGTAGAAGATTCTTGTGACTTTTTACTAAAAACTGTAATAGCAAGATAGAGGCAATTCATATTGCCTTATATGTATCGGTAGCTCAGCTGGATAGAGCACTGCCCTCCTAAGGCAGGTGTCGGAGGTTCGAATCCTCTTCGGTACACCAAAAGGAAATAT
>QWCK01003841.1_pt1 | contig 15769 bp, 19 predicted proteins | sample 1972571 | NCBI WGS metagenome assembly QWCK01 (sample SAMN09866710, study PRJNA288562) | Human gut metagenome isolate term2_stool, whole genome shotgun sequencing... | isolation source: gut | host: Homo sapiens | place: USA: California
ATCTTCCTACAGTAAAAATACTCGAAAGCACATAGAATAAGGCTTTACGAGCATTTAAGAAAATATAAAAAGATAATTAGAAATTTATACTTTGTTTGTCTATAAAAATTGAGTTGCAAAGTTGCTCCGCTGCTCTGTTTTTTTCTTTTTGACTAAGGTGTGTATAAATGTCTGCAGTTATTTCTATAGTACTATGTCCTAGTAATTCTGAAGCAGTCTTCAGAGGAATACCTTCCTTATAAAGCAGAGAAGCAAATGAATGCCTCAGATCATGATAACGAATATGCCTTAGTCCATGTCTTTTTAAAAATCTTGAGAAACCATTTGATAAGTTCTTCGGCTTGATTGCCCCTCCTTTACTATTCCTTAAAATAGGAGAAGTATTAATTACCGACTCTGACTCACCATATAATTTTTGTATAAGTGCAATCTGTTTTTTTATCATCACTGCTAAAAAGCCTGGCATAAAAACCATTCTTTTACTCCTCTCCGTTTTTGGCGAAGCATATTGCACCTTACCGTCAATCTCAACAATTTGTTTTGTTATGGATATTGTTTGTTCATCATAATTTACGTCATTGGGGGTAACTGCAAGTACTTCTCCTCTTCTTAAACCGCAAAACGCTGCTAGTGCAATAGGTATAGCCATAGACGAATTCTTACTTAAATTCAGCAAATTGACAAGCTCCTCTTTACTGTAAGTTTCCGGCTCGAATCTATCCGCCTTGATTTCAAACAACATGTAATCGCAGGGGTTTTTATCTATATAGCCTCTTTTTATAGCATCCTTAAATGCTTTGTGCAAAATTCTTCGTATATACAGTAATGTGCGTGGAGAAAGTTCTTTTGCAGGATTAGTATTTCCATATATTTTTAGTGAATCAAACATGGAATCTAGCGTTACACCACTTATGTCTTTAAGTAATATTTTTCCTGCATAGGGCAAAATATACGTATTCACAATTCTTTTATAATCGCTTGCAGTTGTGCGTTTTACCTTATTTGTTACAACGGTATCCAGCCAAAACTTAAGGTAACAGCTTAATGTTTGATAGCTTCCTTCAGTATATTGATTTATCTTTTCATTCTCATCTTCGATAAGGGACAGAAAAGTTTGTGCTTCTCGTTTAGTTTTAAATCCTCGCTTAGTTGTACGTTTACGTTCTCCCGACGTTGGATCGATGATTGTATACATAACCCTGAAACTGTAATTCTTACGTCCGCGATTATCAATACCCGGAACTTTATGTATTGAACCTTTCATTTTATAACCTCCTAAAAGAGCCCCCGGTGAGGGTGGCTCTGATTGATTAATATTTTAGTCGCAACGCATCGCTTGCTCTAGCTCTTCAATGAATATGATATATTTCGCTTTTTTCCCGTCACTACTTCTCCGGCAGGGAATCCGGCCCTCTTGTAGCATGCGATACAACGTACTTTTCCCAAGATTTAAGTATCGCGCCGCTTCTATTACGGACAGAAATCTTTTGGTTTGTGCTTCGTCTCGCACTTCTGCATTCTCTTTAGATCTTTGCGTTGTACCTGTATATTCGCTCATTGTGCTAACCTCCTGAATAATCTTGAAATAATCCTGCCGACATCAGCTTTTCCCAGGTTTCATCGTCCTCTTCATGATTTAAGTTTTCGGAAAATTTTTCGTCAATATAAAATTCATTCACGCTGTAATCAATCGGAAACAGCGGTAATGATTTCCGGAACTTTGAAAAGTGCCTCGAGACATAAATTTTTTTTGCGGCATTTCTGGCCATCATCTCGTTTTGAAAGTGATAAGCAGCGGGATAGGCTATTTCTTCTTCCGTCAGAAACCCCAAGAGGGCAGGCAGATTGTCCACTATTCCATAAGCATTCGTACCCACGCAGGCCCAACAGGAAGAATAGCAGGCAACTGGCTGAAACCCTGGACTTGCCGTACCTATCCACGGATAAGCCTGGGCTGCCGGCGTAAATATGTCAGAGCTTGGAGCCAGGATTGCATCATCCGGTAATTTATAGTAGAAATTTCCCTCAAAAAACCGGAAGGAATCTGAAGAAATCGGCCTTCTCCTGCTGTACTGACGCCGTAGAAAAATCTGTTGAAAAAGGGCTGTTGCCTCTTTGTCAGTCGCCACCGCGTACACTTCGCCCCAGCCACTGGCAAAATTCGAAAGAATTGCAGCAAGCTTTTCTCTGTTTGTTTCTCGGAAAACAGAATCTCCTAAAATCCCTAAAAAATGCATAGCAGCATCTCCTCCTATCTTTTATCAATATTCAAAACAGCCGCTTTCAGGCATAGAAATTGCATTTTTTGTCCGTTGATTACGACTTTTTTCAAAGGCCGTGAATTCGTGCGATTTCTTTCTTTGTACCCTTCACTGAACCCTCGCGAAACAAGGTTTGAAAAAATCATATTGGCAGAGAAATCGAACTTTTGATGCGCCTTCAAATAATAATTTCTCACGGAATCAAAGGCCCGGAGCGGGTTAATTTTCACGAATTCACCATCGTGAAATCCGCAGTAAAAGTCAGGAAGACGCTCAAAATCAGCTTTTCCTGCCGATATTTTAAGCTCCCCGCAGGATATCAAGTCGCGCAAAGCAGTTAAAAACATCACTTCCGGCGCAGCAGATTGGCACAAATTTTGATTTAAAAGGATCAGCTCATCAATATAACGAGTCCACTCGTAAAAAACGGATCTCCCATCTTCGCCTCGGTATATTCCGTGCGCACAGGCAAAATCCAGAACTAGCATCGCCATTCCATGTAGAACCCGACGCGCTTCTTCCAAGCGGGCATATTTAATGCCTATTGGATTCGGCACGTATCCGCTCAACCTGTGCAAGAGTTCCTTCCAATTTTCACCGACCCATTCGATGAAGATCGTCATATACAGCTCAAGAGAAGAATGATTCCCTGAATTTTTTTGAACACGTTGGTCTTCTTGAAATCTCGATAGCACCGTGTTGCAGATTGTATTTTCATCGATAAATTGCGCTATGTTCCGGAGTTTGGATGACTGTGGCATGTCATCGAAATAGCTCTCTGCCGTCAGTATTGCTGTGAACTGCGTCTCTACGATGTCCAGCGTCCTTCCCCCATCGGTTGAACGGCGCCTTCCTTCCTGGTCACACAAACTCCTCAAGAACTTTTCAAATTTATCTATTTGGACCGAACTCATTGCGTCTGATAGGTCGTCCAAAATCACGACGCCGTCGACATTTTGCTCACCCACAATTTCCATGGCCCTTGGCGTTGACGAAAAGTTAACGAAGTTTCCGCGTTGGTTGATGTCTTGAAAAAGCCCGAATAGTACCTTCACCAGCGAGGTCTTTCTGGAGCCCGTTGGCCCAATTAAATCGAAAATAAATTGGATCGGCAGCCCTGCCTCTGAGAATAATTTTTTGACATATCCGCTGTGAGCGAAAAGAAATATTGGAACGCTTATTTGCCGTGGGGCAATCTCAAGAACCTCAAATGCGCGAGAAATAACCAGATGACGATTGCATCCCTTCGTCTCTGCAAGCTTTCGCTCTGCCAAGCAGTTCTCATCGCGCCCAGACAAGTACACCATATCCTTTCCGATTTTCCACCAGCCTGCCGTTCTGTAAAATTCTTTTTCTATCATTGCGGGCCATTTTTCTTCAAGAATTTCGGCGATGTATTCACGGAGGCTCTCCTCTCCCTTCCCTGCATCGGCGTATACGTATGCCGCCGGAATGGCCCGTTTCATTTTTCGGTAAAATTTGTCAACTTCATTTGTTTGAATCTTAAAATTATGACTTGTCTTTTTTAACTGAATCTGAAACTCGATGTAGTTCTCATGATTTCCCGTAGATTTAACGGTTACCCTAGCCTTGGGGACGGGATTGAAATTTGTAAGAACTTCGTAATGCCCTTTTTTGTTAAGAACGAGAATATAATGACCCCGGGTCATAAACTTTGCGTCAGAAAGCAGGTTCCCTGCCGTATGAGTTGCCCGTTTGTCAATTTCTTCGCGGGAAAATCTGGTGAGAAATGGCTGTCCGCGGGCGATGTAGAACTCTTGTGATTCGGGAAGATACCTTTGATTCTTACTCCTCGTAAAACTAAATTTCCGCCCGCTGGGATAGATGTCGTGGTCGCAACGTCTAGGAATCTCCTTAACTACGGTAAGTTCTGCCTGTACCTGTTTGAATGTGCTTGGTTTTATGTTCACATCTTTCACTCCTTTCTTAATATTTGATATATTGAATTTAGCGCAGCTTCACAGCAGGGTAACGGTCATAAAGCCGATACTTTTATACAGAAAAAAAGACACGTCTTAAGACGTGTCTTTTTTCTTCAGCTCAATCTGTTATCTATATAAATTTAGTAAATAACTCTTAATATCGTTATGAGCATACACATTCCCTTTTTCTGTTTGCCTCAAGCTGTCCTTTAACTCCTCAATTCCACCACCCCGCGCCCAGGACGGTACACGGCACTCATACAAGTCTACGAATAATAAAATTATTTCAAATATAACTATAGAACGAACAAGTACCAAATCTGTTTTATTTTCTGATTCACCAACCAAGGGAACAGCAGATTCTCTAACGGAGTTGTAATTCTCTATGTTTATCAAAGTCGAAAACTCATTAATCCGTATCCGGGTATATGACGATTTTTTTATCGGATAGCTCTGTAGAATCTGGTAATATGATTCAGATAACCCCAATCTTATTGACCTTAGGAGTTTATCAATAGTTTTCTTGGATAAGTTGGTATTTTTCTTTTGTACATCAAGTGTATTTAATTTTAATCCTAGCCTTTTATCAAGAATTGGAATTATCTTGCACATAAAGTACAAGCCTATACATCCACAATAAATCCAATTTACTTTATCACTATATTTTATTTCCTGTTTTTCGGAAAATGAACACAAGAACGGTGTAACATCTTTTATCCGTTCCTTCATCTCATCCTGCTGGGAACGTGTAAAATTATCCCCATATATATAGGAAGATAATAGATTTTCCGCAGCTTCACATGCAACATTTTCATCATGATTGGTCGATGGCATGAAAATCAATTCATTTTTGTTCTTTTCTCGTTTTATCACAGGTGAAAATAATTTTATAAACGCATCAGGATTTCTTTCTATTTCAAAGTATAGATTGTACATCCTTTTTTCTGTCGGCACCTTGCTTATGTCTAAAGAATTTATGATTTCTTCTCTAATGGCATGAATTAACTGTCCATGTTTATTAGTATGATAAAAGAATAAGTCCCACAAACAAAATACATACGATGTAATCTGACCTGATTTCAGCCTGGGTCTCAAAAATTCGATGGCATGCTTTCTGACAGCAAGCTCTGATAAATAATTTGCGCACATCTCTCGAAGTTCATAACTAAATAAAGACTTAATGTAGTAAGCACTTCCCCAAAGATGAGAGTGCCAGATAAAACTAAGAGGAATGAGTTCCTCGACTGCCATATTTCCATTTACCAAAAGTAAAGTGTACAATTCATCAGTATATATGCCATTTCCACTAGTGAACCCGATAAGCTTGCCTAGTGATACGTTATCAGAAACTCTCTTTTCAGTTTTCAATATATTTTCATTCGGAATGAGCTTGCTGAAATGAATAGAATGATATGGTTCTCTGTTTATCATCCCGCGTTGCCCTTCATAGTTATCCGCCGCCTCAGCATAAGTTAGATACCCAATAGAAGTAATATCCATTGGTTCCCGGCTATTTTCTTTTTGATACCTCCAAAGAATATATAGTTTATATATGTAATAAAATTTCGCTATGCCTGAATCAGTCATTATTTTTTTATATAAATCATCTCTTGTTAGTGATTCGTGTGTTTCATTTCCTTTTAAATGGCGTATATACGTGGAAAGAATGTCCAAATCATCATATAATTGCCTGGAATAATTAGATTCTACATCATTTCCAAAATATTTCCTGGGGCGGAGAATATCCCCGAAATATTTTTGAATGGCATTCGCTTTATTCGATTCTTCCTCCGGAATATTATATGAGTCCAAATTTTCCAGTTTTTTTAATCTTTTCAAAGTAATATCTTCAAGAGTAACAGAGTCATCATTTTCTGTAATGAAATTTATATTTTGTTTGATCCACCCTGTTTTTACCAAATACATAGCAGGCAGGTATATAAGTTCCTTGACTCCTAATGCACTATAACTGCATTTTATTTGTGCAGACCAAAGTACCCTTCCATTTGTCTTTGCAAGTAACTCGTTCAAATATGCCTTATCTACGCAGAAATTTATCTGAGTATAATCAACGTCTTTTAGCAAGTCTTCTATTTTTAAGACAAAATAGGAATACAAGATTTCTTTTCTAAACATCCAGTCTTTATACATTTGGCGCTTAATTTGATTTGGGGTTATGAGATGATATGTTTTTATGATTTCCTCTAGTAACTCTCTACTTTGCATGCAGGTAATAATTATATTGTCTATGTTTGTTGGAGAACACATCGATGATTCTATGTATTGTAAAAGTTTTTCCACTTTATCAGCTAATATATTTTCTTCCATAAATACTCCTGCCATATAATCAATACCACAAATCATAATATCAAGATTTATTTTATTATTATATCATTGAGCAGGATTGCTAATAGCTAATTCGTGGTTACTGTCCATAATAGTAAATTGGATTCAGGTGATACCTCCGTAATATTTCATTTATTTCACTTTTATACGACACTACTGATTTTCCCTGCCTCCATAAACTACCATCAATGCTTACATAATTAATCATATAGTGACAATGTATTTGATGCGGTTTATTATAATGCATCGCTCCAAAGATTTGTCTGTTATCATACGCAAAAGAATACCCTATTCTTTTACATATATTGAGGGCCAGTAGGGGCGAAATATTAAGTCCCTGGTCAAATGCGAAAATAACTTGAACATAAGGGTTCCGAATTTCATGGACATGGAAAATTTCTTGTGTAAACTCCATTTCAACTCCTGCGTTATATGGATTTACATTTATACCAAAAATCATATTCTGTGTTGTCTTCTGCGGATCAGTCAAGTATGAATACATTTCATGTATTGGCTTAGGTGTTTTATTCACAAATTTCAAAATAGACATTATAAATTCTCCTTTGCTCTGCATACTATTTTCTTCAATTCCTGCTGGATTTCTTTTTCTTCTTCCGTGCTAATGATAATTAAAGAATTTAACCTCTTGTAAATAGCAGACAATAGTGAAAGAATTTCCGTTCCTTCCTGCAACACCCGTGTCTCATGATTTAATCCTGCATGAATCATGTATTTTGACAATGACATATGTAAAGACAGGGCTCTTTCCTTTAACAAAAGTTTCGTTTCACTACTTACCCTGATTGGAATCTGTTCGTTTTTCATAATGTACCTCCATACTAAAACAATTTAAAATAATCATTATTAGTATGTACATACATATTTATTTTTTAAATATACATTTTTATGCAATTATTCTAAATTCGTTCAATAATTTCTATGGACAGATATTTTAGCAATTTATTAAAAGAAAACAAGTTAGACAATTGTATATACTTATGCATGATAATATTATTTTTAATAGGTTTATGAGATTCCCCAATTTCCCACACCTTAAAAACTACCATTTTGGGGTACTTGCCTATATCTTAATTGAGTGGGAAATGTGGAAAATCTGGGATTTTATATGCTTATACATCAAATAACCCCTTTGCCTTCTGATTTCTACACGTTTGTAATTAAATCCATGGCAGAAGTTCTGTCCTCTATCGTTTTGGGGGAAGAGATGTAAGCTTATGTTTTGTGTTAGGACTAAAATAAAAAGACAAGCTAAACTGGATTCAAGAAAATCTAATTTTTTTATTATCCTTTTGGTAGAAATAAAAAGACTGTGAATGCATATTTATGCTTCCACAGTCTTTTTTGTTTTCTGCTAGTTGATAAGATTTTTTACTTTTCCATGTAGCCGCAAAGTAAAACCTATAACCTGTAATTCTATTAGTCGTACATTCGGTAAACTTTGTTAATATTTTCAATCCCCTTCTCATGACTCTATCCACTACCACTTCATACTAACTTTTTTAAGACATTTTATACAAAACATTTTCATTCTATGTTCTTTTTATGAATTATTTGCTTTTTGATAGGATGGATTAATATTTATTCGTCATCCGGCGATGTAGGCATTTGGCTAATTACATCAGCAGGGATTCCATTCTTTGTAAAATCATAGTCAGGTATTCTTCTTTTTATTGCTGCATACAAAACAACAAATTGCATTTCATCAGGAGGAGGTACATTATTTATGTTAATACCAGCTAAATCATAATAACTTCCTCTATTTCTAAATGCTAACATAAATTTTTCTTCTTTTTCTCCAACGGGATTTAATTTTCCCGTGAAAACGACATATTTTTTGCCATTTTGTTCATCTATTTTCCAGGAAGGATCTATAAAAGCTTTATCTAATGCAGTACCTATAGGAGGAGCACCATCAATTTTTCTAATTATTCCTTTTCTGTCAAACTTACTATAACTAAGTGTTCCTTCTTTTACACCAATGATATCTTTGTCATCGCCACATCCTGAAATTAATGTGCCAATACAAAGTAATCCAACGCAAATCATCTGTTTTATTTTTAACACAAAGAACCCCTCCTTTTTACACAAAATTTTTATCAACTATCATTTTCGATATTTGTTCTGCCATAGGGTTTCCTGTAACTTTTTTGAAATTCTCAAGAATTTCATTTGTGTATTGAAACTCTTTCCAATTTTGTTTATCACGTTTTGGGATACGCCATATGAAACTTCTCGTTCTCTTACCATTTTTAACTAAATTAATTTCATAACGATAAAACTCTGGTTCATCACGCATATCTAAAACTTCAATGTACTGACCCTCATCATCTCCCGTTTTTTCAAGCCAAGCAACTTTTCTGTTTCGAGAATATTCTAAATCTGCTTCTCTCTTAGTTTTATACCCTTGTATAATCGGCAAATCCATTAAAAGGTCACGAAGTCCATCTACTACGCTAAGTCCTATATTATGCTTGTAAGGGAACGTATTATTCATATATCCTTTTATTACGTCTTCGAAACTAATTAAAATCCACACTACCTTTCGATGCGAAGAATCCTTGTCTATCCAATAGGAATCATTACTCATGAAATACAACTTGTCTGCAATCAGCAAGTTATATTTGGGGATGTAATAAATCAGATAATCTTTATCAAGTGGAGGCTCAAAATGAATAAAATTAGTTTTTTTAATAGAAGAAAATTTTCCTTGATTATCTGGCTTGATAAGATAAAAATCTACATATTCATCGAATTTAGTTACATAAACTCCATCTTTTTTAGTAATAAATAAAATTTGTTTTTCTCTTGAAAAATATCTAATAATACGATTTATATTTTCAGGATTGCCTGAAGAAAAATTTTTCAGTTCAGTCTCAGCATTAAATAATTTTCTGTCTTTTTCATATATTACATTCCAAGGATCGCTTACACTTCCTGAAGGATTATAATCTCTTTTCGGTTGAAAAGATGGGTCTTTCATGAGTAAATCCAAATATTTAACATAAGATTTTAAGCGATCTTCATCATAGTAGCGTTTGTGCTTATATGTTTTCCCCATTGTATCATAGGATGCTTCCTGCCCAGCTAGCGCATTAACTGTATCTACAAGAGACTTTTCTTTTTTCCCGCACCCTCCATACATCATGGAAAAGAAAATAAGCACTATGGATAACATAATAAAATTATACTTTTTTAAAATACTCATTTACTTTCTCCCTTTTGAGCTAACATTGTTAGTTAAATATAAACTTGGCTATTTCTTGTAATATAACAAGCGGAAGACAAGCAATAACAAACCACATAATAAAATAAAATCCAAATACCTTGAGCCAGGCGGTGGCTTCAGAAGCCGGTCCTGTAGAAATTATACTGTGAGAACTTTTATAACTAAGATAAGACCTGTATGCTGCCCTAACAGCAAATATTAAAGCCCCAAAACCATAAATTGTCGAAACAACATCTTGCATTTCTTTTCTCCTGTATCTAAATCAAATTTACTTGTTTCTTTCTACATTCCAAAACCTGCGTTCAAAATCATTAAATGTAATAAAAGTAGCCACATCCACCTGCATGGCATCAGCAATATCAAATAATAAAATCAGGGGGATATTATCATTGTATCGACCTCTTTCTATACGGCTTAAAACACTCTTATTCACGTGTACCCTTTCCGCTAGATCTGCCTGGCTGAACCCCGTTAATCTTCTATAATAGGCAACTTTAGCTCCAATTTGTTCAAACATGATTTGACGTTGCCTATTCATTAGACCCACCCCTCTTTCAGATAATATATAGCTAATTTAATTATAATTGGATTCGTTAAAGTAAACATTGCCTAAAAATGGACAATAATCGCCTAGATTAGGCGATTATTGAAGTTCGATTCGAGTTAGGCACTCCTTTTTATTAATTGTTGGCATTTTATACAGAGGCTCTTTCCATATTTGTTATTTGAGAAGTCTTTCACCTTCCTATTTATTTCCGAACCACAGTTTTCACAAAGGTATCTATCACCGGAATAGGATGTAGGGGAAGGAGCATAGTTGCTGTCCCTAAGAGAAGGACTGTTGTAGTCCTTCTGATCCAAATAATTCCGAAGAGTATCATTTTCAGGGTCATCGCCTGTGCTTATCGCAAAACTTAGAAGGTATGCGTACTTAATAGCGGCCGTTTGTGCTTTCATAATAGCCTTATCTCCGCTGTCCTGTCCGCTTCCCAGTCCGACTATACTCATCGTTTCTCCTGATTCTGAATCGATGAGCATAATTGTAATTTTTACGGATGCTAAATTTTCTGTATTTCCTTTCGTTGTTGTTACCTTTTCCATAGATAAAAGTTCAGGTACGGCCATGGTACTAATCCCATGTTTTACAAAAGAAGCATTTACCTTTTCCAGTACATCTGCACAGGTGGCATATTTGTAAGCGTGGAAATTATTTGTTCCGTTTTTTAGAACGTGACTGCATTCTTTCATAACTTCAATCATTTTTGCTGCTATAAGTTTCATTGTTACACTCCATTTCCGGGAAATTTATCCCTGCAAATAAACTATCCCGATGAGTTAATACTCATCGGGATACATGATTGTTAAAATTCTTTTTTTGTTCATACCTGTTGACGGATCTAACACGAGCCATATTTTTTGGTTTTCAGATACAGGGTAAATACCCAATATATCATCACCGGTATCCAGAGCCAGGTCATTCATTTCCTTTGAGCTTTCTGTAGCATCACCCCAGTCATGGGAAAGAAAACGACAGATAGATTCTATGACCTTTTTGTGAATTGATTTTTTATTTCTGCTGTCATCTGCAATGCGTTTTGTTTGAACAATACATAGTTTGTGTAAATCAATTTCGTATCTGTGCATTATGCGGAAACTTTCCTCTCTTTCATAGGAAGAAACCAACTGTTGTATTCTTCCGGTTTGATTATCCAGATTCTTGGATAGAAGCAGGCCGGGAGATCCTCTTCAAATACCCAGATGAGTGACTTGCTTTTGTTCATTGGATTTTCATATCTGGCAAAGACAAGGTCAAAGGGAGACTGGGTCCTTACTTCTCTTGTTCCAACAGTGCTTTCTTTTCTATGGAAAGCAAGTATTCTGTCATTAATTACAACTCGTTCCGGTGTTACGTATCCATAATCATGGTTGAGATAGCGGGCAATTATTTTTGATATTCCCCGGCTGTATTCTTTATCCTGCATCATTTGTTCAGCAATCATAGGAGATAGTATTAACTCTTTTTCTTCCATCAGACAGCCTCCTTTTCCTGTTTTTGTTTTAACGCTAAACCGTAAGGACAACGGTTAGCTACGTCGCAATAGCCTGTACACTTTCTTCCGTTCCACCGCTCTCTTGAATTGCAGGGAGGAGGCAGTTTTTTATTTACTAAAGCCTTACGGAATCTTTCTGCTTTGGCTGACATATAGATTCGCAGCCAGTGGTTGCTGATACGATGAATAGGAATCAGGTAGACCGGCTTGGTTATATTTCTCTGCGAGGCAGTTTGAAGTCCGTAATCTCTGCAAAAAGCCTGTATTTCCATTCTGCTTACTTTGAATCCTTGCTTTTCAAGTAGCATGCGGTAGTAATTCAGTTGGACAGCCCATTCAAAGACAGCTTTTACACCATCGGTCCGCCATTCTTTTCTGTATTTGGGTTGTCCTTTTCTCATCCCTGTTTTATATACATCTCCTGTAGGGACATCCACTTTGTAATACCCTAAAGCTTTCATCAACTTGTAACTGCTTGTGACTTTATAATCTCCTAAAACGGTATCCTCTGTATCGGTGAGAATCTTTCCGTATAAATCAAACTTACCGCTGGTAATGTTGTCATGCAGGCGTTCCTCCGACAGAAGTTCTCCATAGGTTTGGGCTTCCTGCAAAGAGTGTATAGCTGTTCCGTGCAGGGCAAAGACCTGGTTCATTGGATTTACCGCATAAGATGTCGTTTTCTTCAGATACAGTTCTCTTGTACCGCCAATAAGTTCCGTCACAGACGGCTTATCCAGATTCCGGTCAAGAGAATTGGCAAGGGCTCTCAATGTAGGTAAAAACATGCATCTCTCTTTATGGGGGCATTGAGAAAGACAGCGGGGAATGGATATAGTGCTTCCGTCAGGACAAATAAATTCTTTAGCTGGCATAATCGTCTCCCTCTTTCAGATAAGGAGCATTGGATATAGGACTATCTACCCGTTCTACCTCATGAAAATAAACAAAAGAATCACCGGACCAACAGTCCTCCAAAGTGGAAAATGCATCTATCAGCTCTTTCGTTGTTCCTTCTTTATGCAGAATATCAGCCAGGAGAACATTCAAGTCCTCATCTTTCCAAAAATTCACCCCTTCAGGAAAGAAGTCCTGAAACCGTATAATCTTTTCATCTGCCGTAGAATCGTAGTAGCTGTCCACCACGTAGTCAAAATCAAAGTACATGCGGAAAATATCATTGGTTTCATATAATCCAAGTCCCGCTTCTTCTGCATAATAAAGATAGGATGTATGAGGTGCATATTTTTTTATAAGGAAATCCCACAGTTCATGTTGGGGTACCCATGCGGTTTCCGTATCTATGTACAAACCGGTTCTATTTCTTTCCTGGTCAGTCTGCATATATAAATTGCCGATAGTACCACGGCAGGGAATTTTTGTATAATCCATACCTGCACCTTCAGCAATATTTCCGAGCCAATCTTTACCAAAACCGTTGGGAGCATAGTTTTTTTCTGTCCATTTTGTAATATTTCTTTCCAACCGTTCCAACTCTTTAAGAGGACCGGTGAAAATATATTCTGTGAAACACCAGTTGGGCATTATATCTTCCTTTCTTGAAATACAAAACCGGCGCAGTCTTGTTATGAAACGGCGCCGGTTTTTCCTTCTTGTTATTTATCATCGTTTAATTGGTCTACCAATTTGGCAACAGCAATAGCGAGTTCAAGCCAGTGCATAAAAACACCTTCCTTCTTTTAGATTTTTTTGTAGAGTGAATCTATGCAAGGATTTCTTCAATCGGTGCGTATTTGATAAGATTTGTTTTCTTTTCCTCCTTTTTGAGGATAGGTAATTTTTTCTTACTGCCAAAGGGAATAGAAAGCATATCTCCTCCGATGCGTTCCAAGTCGGTAGCTCTTTCATAGGTTTCCATTTCTTTGCTCGCTGCGGTTACTGCGTTAATAAGACCGTACCAAGTGTTATCTCCGCCCATAAAGAACTGTCTCATAATTTCATTTTGCTCTTCTTCATTTAACAGGAACTTGTCTGCCAGTATACGGATTTCTTCGTCGGTAGAATTACGTATTTTGCTATCAGCCGCTTGTTTCATCCGGTCTGTTATTAAATTAAACCGTGTTTCATCAACGGCACTACGCACAATATCCTGGACTTTCATAAAGAAAGCTTTATCGTCCTGTTCAAGTGTGGCGTCCGAATAGAGTTCGTAAGCATCTTCTTCACAGGCAATCTGACGACCTGCATGGTATTTCTTTTTTCCAAAATCTTTGGCTATCATACCGTTATCACAGACAAGACGGTACACCAGAGGTTCTACTCTTAAACTGCCTAATCCGACTTCACTATTGGCTACGATAAACCCTGCTTGTACGGCATCACCTTTGCGTATTTCTGTTTTCATGGTGCGGTTAACCACCTTGATATACATGTGGGTATCAGTTACTTCGCAGCTCTTGATTTCTGCGCCTTTCATTTCCCTGATAACGGGAAGAATAGAAGCACACAGCTCCAAATTGTCCAGACGGCGGTATCTGTCGGAAAGAAATGCTCTTGCGGTATTGTCCATAGTGCGAATCATTCGTTTCTGGGGATCCTTTTTGAACCAACTGATGATATTCTCATCCAAAAGCATGGGATTTTCTGCTCTCATCTTTTCATAGTAGCGGAAAGGAATATTAAGCTTGGAAGCAATCTGCCTGTGTGTTAATTCACTGACCAGGTATCTCTCCCACGTTTTATCCGGCTTTCTGGTGCACAGATACGATACTCCTTCTGTGTTTGTGTAAAATGACAAATTATTGGTAGACGTTATGATATCTTTTCTTGCTAAACGCTGTCTTTTAAGCTCTAATCCCAGTTCTTCAATACTCTTACCTTGTTTCATTGTTTTCCTCCTCATATATAAAAATGGGGTGCCCAAACTAGTGGCACCCCGTGTATTCAGATCCCTGCGGATTCTGTTTCGTCATTAGCATCGTTTCCTGATTCCGTAAAGTCTTCTTTATCAAAAATATCTTCGGCTTCATCTATATCTTGCGGGCCGTTTATATCTTCCTCTTTTTCCGGTACTTCTTCATCATCTATAGAAGCCAAAGCTTTATCACAAGCTATATCAATGTCTTCCATAAAACGAATGACTGAGGATGTTAATCTTCCAAAGTCTTTAATAATAGAAGCAATCGCTTCTCCAATTTCTTGACACTGCTTATCGTTCAAAGTTTCTTTCATTTTTTCTTCCATTTTTGTTTTCTTTCCTTTCATTATTCCCGTGGTACTCCTGACCGGCACCACGTTGCAAAATTAACACAGTTATTCCATAAAAGATGGTAATTCTCTTCTCCCAGCCTGCTTTTGGCACGGCGGATAATTTCATCGGGCGTAAACTTTGCTGAATCACAGATGAGATAAAGGAGATCCCCTGAGCCAAAAGATTCCAGTGAACGGTGAATGACTTTACCCTCGTTATACTCATAGACTTTTCCTTTTCCGTCATATATACCATGGTGTGTATAACAGAGCCTCATAACGGCAATATGATCCCCTTTTTGAAACAGTCTTTTAGCTTCCTTTGGCAAGAGGGCTTGTCTTTTCCGTATCTCATTCCGTGAATCATCAAACACATCAAGCAAACTGTCCAAACTTTCTTCCAAATTGGACAAGAGGCCTATGGTTTCTCCAAAGAGTTCGCTCTCATCAAATAATTTGATTTCTTTTCCTTTCAATTCATATAAACCACCTTCCCGGCACCAAATAAAAAGAGAACCACATAAGCGGTTCCCGGATTAATATAAAAGCAGTTCTTCTGCTCATTCATATAATATACAGGTGAAATATTTTTAGATGACAAAAGGTAAAAAATTAAATCTCTATAGCTAATAAGATATATTCATGATAGAATTAAGATATAATTGAGATAAAAGGAGGAGGAAAACATGATGAATATACGGCCCGTATCTG
>QWCK01003846.1_pt1 | contig 15757 bp, 16 predicted proteins | sample 1972571 | NCBI WGS metagenome assembly QWCK01 (sample SAMN09866710, study PRJNA288562) | Human gut metagenome isolate term2_stool, whole genome shotgun sequencing... | isolation source: gut | host: Homo sapiens | place: USA: California
GTAACTTTCTATATCACTTGCAGGTGCCTGCCATGCAAAGTAGTATGGAAGTGTTTCATTTCCTGCGTATGTTAATCCTATTGGTGCAGGAATTGTATCGTCCTCAATTGCTGTTGTAGGTGCTACCGTTGTAGGTGCTACTGTTGTAGGTGCTACCGTTGTAGGTGCTACTGTTGTAGGTGCTACTGTAGTAGGTGCTACTGTAGTAGGTGCTACTGTTGTAGGAGCTTTTGTTGTTGGCACCACAGTTGTTGGTTTATCATTCTTTAATGTTTCAAGGAAAGCGGCATTTTCATCTACAAAAGAATTGTTATTCTGTGATGAATCCCAGTTAATAGACCATGCCATAATTCCTCGTATTCCCGGATAGTTGTTATTAAGTTCCGTAAATGCGCTCTGAAGTACTGAATTTGCAACTTGTCCACTTCCTGCAGCACTCTGTGATGAAGGTACACCAATTACTACCTGATCCGGTCTAAGTGGTGCAAAATATGTAGAAGCATCTGTTGAATTTGTGTAATATGCTCCGACATGGAAACCTTTCAGAAGCATTTCACACATTGCCACAATGCCTTCTTTTGTTCCCATATTATATGCTGTTCCATCTAAACCTGTAATTGCTGCTGAATTGTATAACTGAACATGTACATATGATGTTTTATCTCTCAATGCATTTATCATTGGAAGATATACACCTGCTCTTGCATCGCAATACTGATTAATTCCGCCATAGAATGAATATCCTAACTGTACATAGAATGTTTCAGGTGCCCATGAAAGAATGAAATCATCTCCATAGCTGTCACAAATTGTGCGAATAGCCTTTATCATGTTCACAATTTTTGGTGATGTCGGGTTATTAATATCTTTGTCATTTCCACTCTCAAACTGTACTGAAGACTGTTCAAGGTCAATATCAATTCCATCAAAGCCATATTCATTTACAATAGACTTAATGTCACTCACGAACTGATTTACTGCACTGTCTGATGTTAATGAGAAGTATCCTTCATATCCACCAATTGACAATACAATCTTCTTGCCCTGAGCCTGTAAATTCTTAACATCTTTCTTAAAGTCTTCCTTTGTGTATGTTGATGAAAGACCACTAATGTTAAACTGCATTTTACCATCTGTACTTCCTGCCCGTACCGGTTCAGCAAATGAAATGTTAATTACATCCCAGTTTTTGTCTACATCTCTAAGTTTAATAAACGGATTTCCGTCATTATTCCATGTATGATAGTAACCAATCATAAGTCTTGATGACAATCCATCTGTTGTTGTACCAGGGTTTGTCTCTGTTGCCTTAGTTGTAGTTACTGTTGTAGGTGTGTTTAAACCTGTGATAACAACATTAAGTACTTGACCTTCTGTTTCATATCCGTTCAGATTTGCTGTTATCTTAATTGTATGATTTCCATTTGTTGTAAATGTATATGATGCTGTTGTTGCTAAATTGTAAGATTCAACATATTTTCCATCAATATATACTTTATATATCTGACCGCTGGCAATCTGCTCTTCAGTCTGACCCCATGAATATTTTACTGTTCCGTCTTTCTGTTCATTAAGTATTAATCCAATAACTTCAGTTGGCTTAACAACCGGCTGAACAGTTGTAGTTTCATTTTTCTTTGTTGTAATATTTTCTTTTGTTGTCGTCGTATTTGCCTTTGTTGTTGGCTGCTCATGTGTTTCCAATGAATCCATAAGAGTATCCATTGTTTTAGCCCATGCATAACCATTTGTAGCATCCCAGTTAATTGACCATGTCATTACACCTCTGAATGTTGGATAAGCCTTTGGTGCTGTAAAGCTGCCTGATGATGTTCCATTAACAAGTGATTTCACTGCTGTAGAAATTACATCTGTTGAAACATATCCGCTCGAAGCTGCTTTAGGTGTTGATGGCAATCCTAATGCTACCTGATCTGCCCTTAGTCCATTTTCCAATAATAATGTTGAAAGTGATGTCAAGAAGTCTGCATTTCCGACCTGGGCATTAAATCCGTTATAACCAATCATTCCACCTGTATTGTAGAACTGTGGGTAACAAATTGTAAGAATATCTCTAATCTTGTATGCCAATCTGTAATATGCAGATGTTGCCGCTGTTCCATTAGGATTTACATCCTGGAAATAGTATGTTTCAGGAGCCATAGTTATAATGAAGTCATCTCCAAAATGATCATGGACTTCTCTTAGAGCTTCCGCAATATAGTCGGTTCCTGATACTGCGCCACCTTCAAAGTCAATATCTACGCCTTCAAACCCATATTCTTCTATCATTGATATAAGGCTTGTAGCAAACTGATTTGCTGCTTCCTGATTAGTTATGTAAGTTGTACCTTCTGCTCCACCTACTGAAATAATTACATGCTGTCCTTTTGCCTTAGCATCTTTTATGTCCTGAATAAACTGAGCCTTTGTATATCCTCCTAAAGAGTTGCTTAAATCCTTATCAAGTTCAAATGTAACCTTTCCCGGAGTTGTTGATGAATTTGCAAAAGCTACACAAATCATATCGTAATACGATGGAACATCTGATAATTTAAGTGCTTTTGATCCATTGAGAAAATTATGCCAATATCCTGTTACCATATGTTCAGGTAGTTTAGAATTTACTGTATAATTATTTTCTGTTGTTCCCTGTTCACTTCCACCGGCTTTTGTTGTCTCTACATCTCCTGCTACTAAATCTGTTCTTTCTTTCCATAAGGTAAATGCTGCTGTCGGTGTCCATGCTGAATTTGAAACGTGTGGATATATACATTCATATACTCTTCTCTGATACTGAACCAAGTCTCCCGATTTGTAGCTTACACTATTTGGTGACCATTCAGGGTAGGTTCCAGTTGAAACTTTCTTTGTTGTAGACTGTTCAGTCTTCTTCGTTGTCTGAGTTTCATTCTTTGTTGTCTGCTGTTCAGATGCTTTTGTTGTAGGTGTCTGCTCCTTCGTTGTTGCATCTTCCTGAGTTTTTGTCGTTTCAACAGACGCACCATTTTCATATACTACTGTTGAGAAAAGAATCTCTCCACCTGAAACTGCTCTCTGTCTCAAAGTAATTTTCTTAATGTTTGCCTGGCTGGCCGTTCCTTTTCCTGATTTCAATGTAAAAGTTAAAGAACTACCGGGCTCTAATGTTTTTGAACTCCATTCAGGCGGAGTAACAACTGTATTTCCATTTTCACTTGTAATTGTTCCACCTGAACTCCAATCACCGCTCAAAGTTTCTCCATTTTGTGTTTCTATTGATATAGATGGATAACTTAATGTTTTTCCAAAATATTCTGCCCATGGCATAATTGTAATATCCTTTGAACCACTGGCTTTTGTTACTGAAGAATTTGTATTCTTAACTGTAATTGTATAAGCATCTCCTGATGTTGTAACATCTGTCGTAACTCCATCATTTCCAGGCACAATTATATCCTGATTCGGAATAGAAGATGATCCATAGAGAGACTCTTTCATTGTCTTAGTAATGGAATTAGCCGCATCAAGAGAAGCCATCCATGAAATAAGTCCACCTAAATGTTTCTGTTTTACATATTTTCCTTTTTCTGCAACTGATTCTTCAGTGTCACATGTAAAGAACATTCCTGATGATTCACTATAAAAATAATTTGCCTTAGCCACATCGTCCCAGTATTTCTTTAAGTTGTACTTACTAACTAATGAGTCAATGTCCGAGTATGCATAAGTTACACCATTTTCACCTGTTGCATCTGCGTATAATCCCGGGTTCTTTGAATCTCTACCGGTATCTTTCTTTACTTCTTTCCATCCTCTTGTATAAGGAGCAACACCTACTACTATTTTCGAATAGTCAATGTTATCTCCGTATTTATTTTCCAAATATTTAATACAGGAATCAACTGAAAGTCCTGCATCACCTTCACTATAAGCAGGATTTGTATAAAGCGCTGTCTGATGAGCTGTAAAACCTTCCCATGCACCGTTTAGGTCATAAGTCATCATATTGGCAAAATCTACAATATTTAATACTTTATCATACTCTATTGCTGACATCATTTTTGGTGATGCAGACATTGCTACTGACAATTCATAGTGTTTACTATCCTTAGTACCATAGCTGTCTAACGAATTTCTGATTTCCTGTAATAATAATGTAAAGTTTTGTGTGTCAGCCGGTGACCCTTTACATCCTTTATCAATAGCTACGCCATTTCCTTCCGGATCAGGATCTCTGTCTGCGGTCGGATATTCCCAATCAATATCTACAAAATCATATCCATAATAATGAACAAACTTTGCCACATTGTTTGCGAAATTTTTTCTTGTCTTATCTGATGCTGCTATTTTAGGAAAATCTCCTGATCTTGTCCATCCACCAACTGAAATACCAATTTTCATATTAGGATACTTCTGCCTTAAGAGTAACATTGCTCCTAAAACTCCCGCATACTTGTTGTCAGTGCCTACTGAATATCCTACATTTGGATTTTCGTAGTCTGCCCATGTATCCGTTGTAATTAAATCACCATTTTCATTTGCATCCAAAAATGCAAAATTCAAATGTGTAATTAAACTACCGTCAATTTTGTCAGGTGTAAAATTCTTCTGACCTGCATAAATTGACCAGTCACCATAGTACATTACATTACGGTAAGGAACCTGTGTCTGTTTCGTAGTTGCTGCGCTGACTTTTTTTGTTGACACTTCTGACGCTGCACAATACCCACCTAAAAGGTTTGCAACCATCATAAATGCCATTGCCAGACTTGAGACTTTACGGGTAAATCTCTTCTTAAAAGTAATTTTTTTTACTTTCATTTTTTCCTCCTTTTAATTTAATTAATATATATATTTTTTATAATATTCCTGTTAAAAAAAGTGTTTTTTCGCACTTTTATATAAAACCATTTCAATTCCATATTATACCATATTTGTAAAACTAATTTAAGTTTACTTCTTTTCTTTTATTGTCTTATTTTTTAATATAATTGTTCATTTTTTCTAGGTTTTTGGCTTTTTTCCTATTTGTTATTATTTATTATTGTTTTTGCTTTTTGTATTTATTTGCCAAAATATAAGATTAATATAAAATTTTTATATATAAATAAAAACAGCATAAGAAAAGACTTTCTACGCTGTTTTTCCTTAATGAATTTCAATTTTCTATCCATTCAGACTTTGTATTTAAATTTTACATTTTTACTATCATTTATACTCACGTTTTGTTTCCTTCTAATACTCTTCAATATTAATTTTCGTACATACCTGTGCAAACCTATTTAATGCACATTTAAAACACATCAATTCCACAACCTTAGCAATAATTCCATATTTAAGCATTTACATCGCCTTTTCAAAATCCAGTAATATTATTGGTTTTCTTTAACCATCTCATCAATAGCTTCTATTGCTTCCACTATTAAACCGTTACAATGTTCTTTCATCGGTGTATACGTCTGGGCATTTGCTCTAAGCAAATCCGCACATCTTGTCATTCCATTATGTTTGTCTGCTATTCTTTTTCTAAACTCGTTAGCCTTATTAGGAGTATCTAATCCCAATGCTCCTAGCACCATTAAGGCTCCTGTTATTGCGCCACACGTTTCACCGCATTTCATTCCACGACCGAAATTCTTTCCTATGGCAAGTGCCAACTCATCAGACATTCCTATTTCCGGTGCATACGCTCTAAGAACCGCCTGAGCACAATTACTAATCATAGGTACTTCATTCCTAAACGTCATAGCTTTCTCTACATGTTCATTCATATACCTCATCTCCTTGTACAACTATGTTATACTTAATTTTACCACAAAAACTAAATTTTTAATATAATACCTAAAATGTCATATACAGGTGCAAAAAAATGTAATAAAATATAATTATATAAATCAACCAATTTTTTTGAATTTTATACAGCGGGAAAGCCATTTTCCCTTAACAATATTTTATTTATGGAAGGAACGGTGAATATATGAAAAAAACGTCTTTAAAATTACTGCTATTTTCCTTTGTTATGAGTTTACTTATGATAATTCCTACAAAGGTAAATGCAGAAGAAATCATTCCGGTCAATATATCTGTAAAATATGGCCAGACAGAAGCCCGAAGAATCTTAGATATGATTAATGAACTGAGAACCAGTCCTACTGACGCATGGGCTTGGGATAAAACTGATACCAAACAAGTTGCATATCCCGGTTTAAAAGAACTTGTCTATGACTATGATTTAGAGCGACTTGCAATGAAACGTGCAGCAGAAATTGCACTATCCTACGACCACACCCGCCCAAATGGTCAAAATCCTTTTACTATTTATACTGAAGAAAATATAACCAGACGGGATGCAGGTGAGAATATTGCAGTAGCAAGTCCTAATGTTTATTCTAAGGCAGAAGCAGTAAATAACGGATGGCGTGAAGATAACGAACCTTATGCCGGTCAGGGGCACCGTAGAAATATGTTAGATTATAAATTTACCTGCGTTGGAGTTGGTCATGTTACTTACAACGGCTATGACTACTGGGTTGAAGAATTTGCCTCCAGACCTTCCATTAATACAACAGAAACACCGGCAAATGACAATGAACAAACTGTTACTGTTTCAGTAACTAAAAGTTGGATTACAAATTATAAGACATATTTTGACCAAGATTCATATGTTCTTAGATTAGGAGAAACAGTAACTCCAAATATTACACCTATAATTTCTCTTATAAATCAATTTGGATCAGTCGGTACCGTGTTAGATACTCCAACCGTTTCCATTAATGACCCTTCTATTGCCACCTATAGTGATGGAAAGATTATAGGTCTTAAAGAAGGTACCACCACGTTAACCACATCACTGTACGGATTGCCATCAACAACTTCGGCAACAATAATTGTACATGACTGTGATAATCATTGGAATCAGGGAGTAATTACAAAGGTTCCAACCTGTACAGAGGAAGGCGAAAAGAAATTCACCTGCACTATTTGTAATAATACAAAAATTGAAAAAATTGGCATAGATGCAACAAATCACCTCCACTCTGAAATTCGAAATCAAAAGAAAGCTTCCTGCAAAGAGGAAGGATATACCGGTGATAAATATTGCCCTGACTGTGGAACTAAACTCTCATCAGGCAATACTATTGCAAAAACAGAAAATCATAGTTGGAATAAGGGAGTAATCACTAAAAAACCTACATGTGCAGAGACAGGCGTAAAGACCTATACTTGTAGCATTTGTAGTAAGACAAAAACAGAAAACATTGCAAAAACAACAAAACATCTTCATACTGAAATCCGTAATAAAAAAGCTGCTACCTGTGGTGAAACCGGTTATACAGGAGATACATATTGTACTGATTGTGGAACAAAAATTTCATCCGGTAAGACCATTGCAAAATTAACTACTCATACTTGGGATGAAGGAAAGGTCACAACAGAACCTACTTGTACAGCGAAAGGTGTTCGAACATTTACTTGTAGTATATGTGCCAAAACCAAAACTGCGAGCATTGATGCAACAGGACATCAACATACTGAAATCCGCAGGAAAAAAGACGTTACCTGTGGCGAAGATGGTTATACAGGAGACACATATTGTACTGATTGTGGAAGGAGACTGGCATATGGTCAAACCATTAAAAAAACCGGCAACCATACTTGGGATGACGGAAAAGTAACAAAAGAGCCTACATGTACAGCAAACGGCGTAACAACTTTTACCTGCACTGTATGTGGCAAAACAAAAACAAGAAGCATAAAGGCAACAGGACATAGTTACGGAGAATATGTAGTCGTAAAAGAACCTACAACCACAGAAAAGGGGTTAAAATCCAAGACCTGCAGCACTTGTGGAAAAGTATATTCTGTAACACTTGCAAAAATAGCTTCTTCTAAGACAACTACAAAAACACCTGCAAATTCGGCTCATAAATCACAGGCAGGCCAAATTACTACTAAAAAGATTAAACTAAACCGCAAGAAACTGACTTTGAAAAAGGGTAAGAGTTTTAAATTTAAAGTTACTTTAACACCAATAAACAGTCGCGACAAAATCACTTACGTAACTTCAAATAAAAAGGTTGTCAAAGTCTACAGAAATGGTAGAATCAAAGCACTGAAAAAAGGAAAGGCTAAGATTACGGTAATTTCAGGTACAAAAAAATTTGTCTGCAGAGTAACGGTAAAATAAAACATAATTAATAAATCCTTTATGATATACAAGGCTTGCAACCCTGTATTCATAAAGGATTTTTTGTACCATTACCATCAAATATCATTATTACCCACTTTATCTTAGTACGCATTATTACATTCGATTATATATTATTCTTCTATAATTTTTCCATAACTACAATTTTATTAGAAATATTTTTAACCACTGGTATCTTTCCAATTACATTATAGATTGGCATCATCTTTTTCATTCCTTCTACCAGGCTTATGTCTTTTTTCCATGTAAATTCAGGAACTATTTTCTCCAGTTCTCTTCCCTTCTTAACTCCCCACTTAAACTTAGCATTACTGCCTTCAATTGACTTTTCCTTTATATGTTTTACACAAAACGGTGACATTGTTTCAATCATTACCGTAGCTGTCTTAAAGGATTTTTCAATAATGGAAAATATCTGTTTAACATCATTTTCACTGAGATACATAGATAATCCCTCTACTATTACAAGCACATTATCTCCATTATATGTAATGCTGCCTGTGTAAGAAATATCCATTGCAGACTTTGCAATCTGATAAATTGGTCCTTTTTCTTCAAGAAAACGACCTCTTATCTCTATGGTTTCCGGTAAGTCCACATTGTACCATGAAATATATTTTTCTTTCATTCGGTAACACCGTGTATCCAGACCACATCCGATATTTATAACTATGGTGTCAGGATGTTCATTTAAATACTTTTCCACCATACTATCCAACACAATTGTTCTTGCGATTACACCACTTCCCATAGCCTTATCACTATCAGCTTTCGAAAAGTCATAATCAAGTTTTTCCACAATCTCCACTGCTATATCATCTCTGATTTTTGCATTATCTTTCTTTGTTTCCTTAGCTCTTGCATATAAAGTCTGAATCATTGTTTCAGGTACGCCTGTTACCTTTATTTTTTCTTTCATAATCATATGCTCCTTTAGATTTTTCTCACAACACAATGCATACGCATTCCTTTACGGATTTCAAATTTTTCAACTTTTAAACCTGCCTTTTTGCAACATTCCATAACCATTGCTCTTTTTGCAATCTTCACATCTCCGTGACCGCACAGATTTGCAAGGGGAAGTTCTATGTTATCCATAAACCATAAAAGTAGTTTGTTGTCGCTTGTTACATCTCGAAGAATCAATCTTCCTCCTTATATCCATATTATACAGAAGAATAAGTTTAAAAAAAAGCAACCAGCTGTTTCCTGTCCAATATACATATATAATGCATAACTTTATATTTTTATATCAAACACCTTGTGTAAGTGATGATATCCTAATTTTAATATGGACGATATCCTGTCTTATCTTTCTCCGTAATTTTTCTTATTACTTTACATGGAACGCCTGCTGCGACCACGTTGGCAGGAATATCCTTTGTAATAACACTACCCGATCCGATAATTGTATTGTCACCTATGGTTACACCCTGATTTATATGTACACCTGCGCCTACCCATACATTATTTCCAATTTTCACCGGCTTAGCGTAGCATGCGCCCTTAACTCTCTCCCATGCATCCACAGCATGATTTGAGGTATATATTCCAACTCTCGGTCCAAAAAGTACATTGTCACCGATTTCAATGCCTCCTCCATCTAACATGATGCAATCAAAATTGGCATAAAAATTATTTCCAATAGAAATATTGTAGCCAAATTCGCATCTGAAATTTGGTTCAAAATAAACTCCCTTGCCTATGGATTTCAAAAGTTTTTTTAGAATAACTTCCCTCTCTTCTGCCGGCTTGCCAAAACTTGCATTATACTCATTTGTTAAAAACACTGTGTTTTCACGGGCTTTAACTAACTCGTCAGTTAAATCGTTATACATTTTTCCACTTAAAACATACTCCTTTTGTTCTTCTAAATTCATTAGTAACACTCTCCTTTATTACAATTCTACATTTTTAACTTTTTCTTATTTTGCTTACATTATGATTCATAACTCTCCTGCCAAAATTTCTGTATAAAAAAGCCTTCACTTTTGGCATCTCCTGATGATGCTCCTTCAGCAAATCATCCGGCGAATCATACACTCCAAAATCCTGATTAATTCCTTCACTCTGAATGTATGTATTATTCCTGTTAAAATCTATAATAGGATTTCTGAAGTCATTTACTGCCACACCATAACCACAAAATGCACCAGCACAATTGCCATTCATTTCCTGAAGTTTGTTTAAATACATTGTGTCCAGAATAAATGCCTCCAGCTCATACCATTTATTTTCAAAATAAACTTCCACCCAGCTATGAAATATATTTTGTGGAGCATTTTTGTATACAAGCCCAGTCATTGCCCCTTTTTGCAATTTCTTATCAATGGTAAATCCGTGAATTCTACACGGAATACGACAGGCTCTTAATAACGCCATAAATAATGTACCCTTGGTATTGCATTGCCCATAACCATCTGCTAAAACCTCTGACGCCGTAATGCTGTCATCCACGTTATATCCAAACAATATTTCATCTCTGACAAAATTATAAATTGCCTTTATTCGTTGGAAGTTGTCTAACTCATTCCATTTTCTTTTCTTAATCAACTGCTGAATTCTGGAATTTGAGTAATTCAGCATTTTTGTTTCTTTTAAATATCTTTCCATGTTTAGTACCATTTTTTATCGCAAACTGTATCCTATTGCTCCTGCAAATTTTTCTGCCTTTTCTCCGTGCCAACACCCCAAGACATACTCAATTATGTCCTGCTGTTTTTCCTTCATAAACTCCTCTGTATACGCTTCCATATATCCTATCTGTCTTGCATTAAACTTTGATTTTTTTTTCATTAGAAAGCACTCCCTGATGATATTTATATTGCATTTTCATTTGTCTCTTCAATTCTTCAAAATGCTTTGTGGCATCATCAAATCTGTTCAAATTCACCTCTGCATTAATTAGGTATTTATAAATGTCCCTCAAAAAGCCTCTACAGTATGATTTTAAATATATATTTTCCCCAAACACATTCATTAACCTAATTGCCCACTCTCCGAATTCTACCGCACGCAAAGGTTTATTCCACGAAAAAGATTCCATTGCATACATATTTTCCTTATTAATAGCACGTACAAAATTCTGAAGATTCTTAGTAACCGTCTCATCCATTGCATCAATTCCGTTCTCAAAGTCTTCAAGCTGTGCCAAAATGCTTTCTTGAAGCCTGTTTGATGCTACTGATGGAAGTTGTTCAATATGTTCCCTTGCATATACATAATTTCTGTCATGTATATAAATCCACGCTAATGCAAAATGAGCACGTTCAACCCACTCTTTGGCATTTGTAAATCTTACGGCATTTGAACCATATTTTATAGCTAATCCTCTATATTCTGACCATTTATCCTGCGCAAAATTCTCCAAGTCAACAAATCTACTTAAATTCGCAACCTGTTCAACCTAAACAACTGAATAAATATAATTGTCTGGAGATTCATACAACTTCTTCAACATAAATTGACATGAAGCAAGAGCAGCTTCCGACTTTGTTTCCGATTCCTTTTCTATCTTTTCTATTTGTCTTTTCAAATTAACATAAATATCATCGTCAATCTTATTTTCTTCTAATCCAAATAAATAGTCTGTTGATACATTAAGTGTCTTAGCCAAAGGCACGACCAGTGAAATATCAGGCATTCCTATTCCATTTTCCCACCTACTAACAGCTTGTGGCGTTACACCTATATGCAATGCAAGTTCTTCCTGCGTTAACCCTACCTGTTTTCTGATTGATTTTATGTTATTTCCTATTGAATTCATATTTTATTATCGCTGTCTAACAGCTTCCTCCTCATTATTTTTTAATTCGGTACCGTGTCTAAAATATAACATGGAAAACCCACTGTATCAAACAATGAGGTGTTTATTAAACGCAACTGAACATTGAGTTAAATGTATATTATTTTTTATAAATTATTTAAATAGAACTTTTCATCTTCCCTTGATTTAAAAATTACTATTTCTTTATCTTTGTATTTTTCAAGAAGATTATATATCTCCGGCAGACTCTTCTCCGAGAATTCCACAATCCATTGTTTAAATTCACTTTCAAAAGTCTTTTCTGTTTCAATCCAAGGTAAATCCTCTCTTTTTGTTCCTATTCTTGATTTAGCTCCTTCCAAACACACCTCTGTCGGCAAATCAAATAATATTATGGTGTCACTTTTCTCCATTCTGACTTCCAATGTTCTCTGATAATTTCCATCGATAATCCATTTATCTTTATTAAGTATCTCGTCTAGTTTTTTATCAAATTCTTCTGATGAAATTGTTGTTCTGTCAGGTTTGTGTTTTATCATGTCTAAATAATATAATGGCAACCCTGTTTTATCCCTTAATTTTCTTGCAAACGTACTTTTTCCAGAGCCGGGGCTACCAATTATCATTATTCTTTGTTGCATATGTAACCTCCATATATTTAGATAAGTTTTTCTAATTCCACCAGAAGTCTTTCTTTCATCTTATCTAACTCATCCTCTGACGGTCTGTTATTATCGCTATACATCTTTTCCATTGGATACCACCAAACCGGTCCGACACCATTGTTACCATAATTGTCAATATCACCTTTTCTGCGCGGATATAAATGCCAATGAAGATGTGAGTCGCCCATTCCTAACAACTCATAATTCATTTTTTCTGGTCCAAAAGCATTTGCTGCTGCTTCTGCTACTATTGACATTTCTTCCAAAAATGCTTTTCGTTCATCCATATCTAATTGAAACAGTTCTGTCTTTTCATGATTCTTATATAAAAATAATGTATACCCATAAAAATGCTGATTGTCTCCAATAACAACATATCCTGTTTTTAATTCTTTTACAAAATACGGATTACTTCCCTTCTTTATCATCTCTATTCTGTCACATATTAAACACATAACGCCCCTCCTAAATTCTAATTTCTTCCTTGATTATTTTTATTACAAATCCTGTTTCTTAACTAACGCCAATGTTCTACTTGCGGATAACTCCTTCTCGTCTATCTTTAGCAACGTTTCCTTGTCCACCCATTTGTAGTCGATTGTTTCGCCTTCCTGTAAAACAACTGAATTCTTTTCAAAATCAGCCACACACATATATATTACATAAAGTGAATGATGCCCATCATGAACCACACGCCCAATCTCCTTCATTTCACCACATAAACCTGTTTCTTCTTTTAATTCTTTTATTGCAGATTCTAGTTCATTTTCTCCCTTTAACGCCGAACCACCTGCTGTTAATTCCCATTTTCCACCATGATGTTTTCTTAAATCACGCTGCATAAGCAAATATGTGCCGTCCGTGTGCTTTACCACAACTTCGCCTACCAGATGATACACTCCATCGGGAATAGATTCACCCCGGATCAAGGTCATATTTTCTATTTTATTAAAATTCTTGTCGTATGCATCCCATAACTCAGCCATTGTGGAACCTCCTTAATTTTTGTCATTCTAGTTTTCTGCGCGTATAACTAAATCATATCGTAGATTTGTGCTATATACAATAAATAGATGTGTATTTATACTCAAATATTATTATACTGTACCATAACTTTTCGTTCTTGCTCTATTAGTATGATGCCTTATTTTCACTCCAAAATATTTTTTATCAACAAACAAACGACCAATCCATAATCAGAATATGGATTAGTCGCTTTTTTTCACTTAAATGTTAATTGTTTACATTACCCACTTCAACTCAATAGGATATATTTCAATAACAAAATGCTCTACTCCTATCTGTGTTTCCGGATGTGATTTTGCAATATCCACAGTTACAGATTCTATAGTTGTTTTAACAAAATCTTTTGATTTTCCCCAAACAATATATTGTGCTGATAAATATTCTATATTTCCTTTTTCATCCGGCTCAAGTGGAATTGTTTCCAACGGCTTTTCTATATCTACCCCCAAAGAAAATAGATATTCAGATACTTTGGAATATGTTGTTTTGATTTCTCTAATATAATTTTGACAATATTCGCAGTTGCATAAATCGCGACTGCTTAATTGTTTATAGCACATTTTTGTTTTTTCAATATCCAAATTGGGTTCCTCCGTAAGTTTGCATTTTTGTTCTGTTCTTATATATAGTTTCTTTTCTTCGCTTCCTCAATTAACTTAGGCTGAATCATAGGGTATGTCCACTCCTGTATTAAGTCATCGCTTAAAACTATCTTTTCAATTTCACTATGTATTTCCTCAAAAGAAAAAATCTCTGCTACATAAAGCATTCCAAAAGATTCTTTTGTAGCACTTTCATTCACACGCGTTTTTCCTTTTACTGAATATACACAGACTGGTTTTATGTTAAATTCTACAGCTCCTGTTTCTTCTTTTAATTCTCTTACTGCGGTATCTTCAATTTTCTCACCGGGTTCTCTATGACCTCCTGGTGATTCAAATGTATCCCTTTCTTTATGCTTACAAAATACCCATTTACCATTTGTTTTTGAAATAATAACGGCAAATTCCAGTAAAGAATCTTCTATTTCATCATAAAAATTTACTTCAATCATCTCTTCACTCTTTTCCATTTATAATCTTTTGCTACCAAAGTAGAATTACCATTTTTTACTGTTCTCAATTCTTCCAGCATCACAGGCACATATTCTTCTATAAATTGGTCCAACATTTTTTCGGTAACAAAAACTGTTTCACCCTGAGTTTTATCTGAAAAATCTCCTGCAAAATCTCTCAAAAATCCTTCTATTCTAAACTCTACAATTTCCATGATTTTTTCTGAATCAAGGTTGATTTTCTCCTGCAAAATATTTTGACAATTGTATTTACTAACTATATAAGAATTTAAAATATGATAATCGTTGTGTAACATTGAAACTTCTTCCTGACCTCTCGGTACTCTAAACTCATCCCTATGTATAAATTGTCTGTAAAAAACGTCTTCAACCAAATGCATATAATAGCCAAGATACAAGCTATCTTCATTAATCTGCCTGTCAAACTTCTCCCTAAATAAGTTAAAATCAAAATATGTTGTTTCTTCTGTTCTATTGGCAAAATGGGTTTTGTCTCTGTCCTTTAAATCCATATATGCATCAGGTATTATGCTTCCCAATAGAAATCTTTCTTTGCTTTTTAGTTCAATTTCTTTTGAAAAAATTTCTCCTAATAAATAATGTATTAATCTTTGTGCCATATTTTCTCCTTGTGCTGCAATTGATAACGATCAATCGTCAATATTATAATAAATCAAACTTCTTTTCTCATAACACAATCTTCATTTAGACCCGGAACTCTACCCAAAGCGTTTTTTGCTTCCAAAATCATAAAAATAAGGTCGTCTCTATACTTTTCTTCAAATGTAATTATTTTCATATTATCTAAAAAACCTGCACTTTCTTAATTGTTTCATTTGTATTTCATTTCAAAGTAAAAATTGCCCATTTCACTTTTATAGTTCATTTTTACCAATGAAAACATCATAAATTCTTTGATATCTAAACCCTTTTTTTATAATTGACGAATCGGGAACAATTACCTCTAACTCTACTAACTGATTTACTATTCTGCTCACAACATTTTTAGATACTCCAGACATCTCTTCTACTTC
>QWCK01003849.1_pt1 | contig 15751 bp, 15 predicted proteins | sample 1972571 | NCBI WGS metagenome assembly QWCK01 (sample SAMN09866710, study PRJNA288562) | Human gut metagenome isolate term2_stool, whole genome shotgun sequencing... | isolation source: gut | host: Homo sapiens | place: USA: California
AAAGAGAAATGCGGTCTCCCCGGGGAATATCCCGGAGATGCCGCCCTCCTCCGGCCGCTCCAGCCCCGCCAGCAGACGCAGCAGGGTGGTCTTTCCGCAGCCGGAGGGCCCCCGCAGAATGGTCACGCCGGTCTCCGGCAGGGCCAGGGAGAAGCGGTCCAGCACCGTCCGCCGGCCATAGTGCAGGGTCACGTTTTCAAGGCAGATCATGCGCCGCCCCCCTTCTCTTGTCCCGCTCCAGCAGCCGCCGCAGCAGCCACTCCAGCGCCAGGGACAAAAGCACCACCGCCACCGTCCAGGCAAACAGGTCCGGGATGTCCAGATAGAGCTTGCTGTTGTAAATCTGGGTGCCGATGGCCGGGCGGGGGATGCACAGCACCTCGGCGGCCACCCCCGACTTCCAGGCCAGGCCCATGGCGGTGGTGACGGCGGCCAGAAAATAGGGCCGCAGGCTGGGCAGATAGATCAGCCGCACCCGCTTCCACCGGGAGAAGCGATAGGCCGCCGCCAGCTCCAGCAGTTTGGGGTCGGTCTCCCGGATGCCCCGGCACAGGTTGCTCCACACCACGGGCAGCACCATCAGCCCGGCGATGACCCCGGGGACAACGCTCCGGTCCGTCCACAGCAGGATCAGCAGGATGAAAGAGGCCACCGGCGTGGCCCGGATCACCCGCACCGGCAGGGCGATGAGCCGCCCCGCCCAGACTGAGGCGCAGGCCGCCGCCGCTAAAATAGCCCCCAACAGGGTACCCGCCCCCATGCCCGCCAGGATGCGGCCCAGGGAGGTCAGCACCGTCTGCCAGAATTCCCCCGTCTGTCCCAGGCGGACGAGGGTGCGGGCCACCGTGGCGGGATAGGGCAGCAGCAGCTCGTTCCCCCGGCCCCCCACTTTGCGGTCCACAAAAAAAGCCCCAAGCTGCCAAACCCCCAGCCAAAAGGCCGGGGGCAGCAGCAGAGAGATTTTGTTGTTCAGAGACTTACTCCGCCCCATAGTAGAAGGCGTCGTAGGGCATGGAGCCGCCGATGGAAGCGGGGTCGGCCTGGAACAGCACCTGGTAATACTCCTCCAGGGTGGCCTTCATGTCCGCCCCGGTGAGGAAGGTCAGGTTGCACTGGGGGATGGCCTTTTGGGCGATCTGCTCGTTGGCGGTGATGCCCAGCTCGCCCACCAAGGCGGCGGCACCGGCGACTCCATGCTCGTCGCTCATAAAGGTGATGGAGTCGCCGTACAGGTCCAGGAAGGCATCCACCGTCTCGGGGTGCTCCTCGATAAACTGGGTGCGGCCCACCACGCAGCCCATGGCCAGGGAGCCCTGGCCCAGCTTGTCCCACTCGTCGGACAGGGACAGGGCCTGGCGCACGCCCTGGTCTTTCATCATCAGGGCGGTGGCGGCGGGGACGGGGAGCATACAGATGGCGCTGTCGCTGGAGGCCATCTGGGCGGTGACCTCCTGGGCAGTCATCCACTGGATGTCCACCTGGCTGGGGTCCACGCCGTTCTGGGTCAGCAGGTAATTGAGCACATACTCCGGGTTGGCACCCTGGCCGGTGGCATACACCGTCTTGCCCGCCAGGTCGGCCATGGACTGGACGGAGTCCCCCTTCTCCAGGATATACAGCACGCCCAGGGTGTTCACGGCCAGCACCTGAATGCCGCCGTCCGTCTTGGCGGCCAGGTTGGCGGCCACATTGGTGGCCACAGCGGCGATGTCGGCGGTGCCGTTGACCAGGGCATCAGTGACCTCCTTGTTGTCAGCAGCCACGGTGGAATTCAGGGCCACGGGGCAGTCGGCGGGGGAGGTCTCGGCGCTGTAATACTTCATCAGATAGGCTGCGCCCACCCCGGTGGGGCCGGACAGGGCCATAAAGTTCACAGCGGTCTTCTCCACCCCCTGCTGGGACTGGCTGGCGGAGGCAGAGCCGGAGCCGGCGGCGGACTGGGATGCGTCGTTGTTGTTCTTGCTGCCGCAGCCGGCCAGCAGGGACAGGGTCATGGCGGCGGCCAGCAGCAGAGACAGGGTCTTTTTCATGTGGATCTTCCTTTCATCATATCTTCCTATCATCGTGTGAGCTTGTTCTCACAGAACGCTCTCTAAAGCGGCCAGGTCGGGGATGAGGATGGTCTTGCCCCGGCGGACGATGAGGGCACTGTTCTCCAGCGCCTCGAAGGCCCGATAGAGGGAGGCCCGGCTGATGCCCAGCCGCTGGGCCAGCCCGGAGGCGGTGCAGGTGACGCTGCCCCCCTGGCCGTTGGCCAGCAGATAGCGGGCCAGCTTGCCCTCCGCCCCGGCCTGGGCCAGGGACTGCAGACGGTTGGACAAAAAGCGGATGCGTCCGGTGAGATAGCGCAGATAGTTTTCCCGGATCTGGCTGTGTTGTTCCAGCAGCCGGTCGATCAATGCCTGATCCAGCATCAGGCAGCGGCTGGGCCTGCGGGCGGTGATGGTGGTGGCATACTGGGGGGCATCGCAGTACAGGGCGGCGGCACCGAACAGCTCCCCCGGCTCCAGACAGCTGACGGTCAGCTCCCCCTTGGTCACCTGAAGGCTGCCTGACAGCAAAATCCCCAGGCGGCGGGAGAAGTGCTGGGGGCTGTACACCACCTGGCCCCCGGAGAAGTGGGCCAGCTCCGCCCCCGGCTCGTCCAGCACCCGGGCGATCCCGTCCTCCGGCACCCCCCGCAGCAGCGGGCACCGGCCCAGATAGTTCCTATCCTGTTGCTCCAGCGTCAGGGTGATCGCCTCCAAATTGTTTTATTTGAGACAAAACAGATGGTAGCACACGGGCGCAGAAATGTCAATCGAAACCGGTCACCTCTCCGCCCGAAAGCCCTGAAAGAACATGGGCATCATGGTCTGGCCATATTGCCGCAGGGAGTAGCCCCCGCCGGACAGACACCAGTCGTAGATCAGGGCCCGCTCGCACAGGGCATAGACCCGCACCATCTCGCTGACGGTCACGTCCCCCCGCAGCTGACAGCGCTGCTGGCCCTGCAGGACGATCTGCCGCAGCAGCTTATAATAGGTCCGGTTGTGGTCCAGCAGGTGCTTGTCCCCCCGGGTGATGAGCTGGGAGGAGTACAGCCGGGCCAGCAGGTCCAGGGAGATGGAATTTTCGATCATAGCGAATAATTCCCGGTTTAAATACATCAGCTGGTCAAAGCAGTCCATGTCCGGGTCCATGGTCTCCATCAGCTCCTCATACTTCTGGTCGAACAGAAAGGACACGGAGGAGAGCAGGGCGTCCTTCCCCTCGAAATAGTGATAGAAGGAGCCCCGGGAGGTGCCCGACTCCCGGATGATCTCGTCCACGGTGGTGTCGTCATAGCCCTGCTGATAGAACAGCCGCCAGGCGGCCTGAATGATCCGCCCCTTGGTGTTCCGCGTATTTTTCTTTCCCATGAATGGCCCTCCCCACACACATCTGACGTTCTGATTGTATTATCCGTAAATTTTTTGCCGCCGTCAACTCCTTCCCGGGTGATTTCCGGCTGACTTGCCGATTTACATTCCCGGGGTGCTGTGGTAAAATGTCTGCTAAGGCAGTTCTTTTTCAAGAAACCGCAAGAGAGGGGGACGGCATGATGTCCGGCAGCTTTTTTCCCATGATCGCCCGGATGCGCTATATCAACCGCTGGGGACTGATGCGCAACACGGATACGGAGAACATCCAGGAGCACTCCCACATGGTGGCGGTGCTATCCCACGCCCTGGCCGTCATTCAAAACCGCTACTTCGGCCCCCGGATCGATCCCGGTCAGGCGGCGGTGGCGGCCCTGTACCACGACGCCAGCGAGATCCTCACCGGCGACATGCCCACCCCCATCAAGTATGACAACCCGGCCATCCAGCGGGCCTACAAACAAGTGGAGTCGGTGGCCGAGGAGAAGCTGCTGTCCATGCTCCCCGACGACCTGCGGGAGGAGTTTCGCCCCGCCATCACCATCCCGGACGAGAACATCCGGGCGGTGGTCAAGGCGGCGGACAAGCTGTCGGCCTATCTCAAGTGTGTGGAGGAGGTCAAAAGCGGCAATCTGGAGTTTAAAAAGGCCAAGGAACAGACCTACGCCGCCCTGTGCCGGGACCCCATCCCCGCCCTGCAATATTTTATGGATCACTTTTTAGACGGCTTTTCTTTGACACTGGACGAGCTGAGCTGAGGGGATGACCTCTCAGTCAGCTTCGCTGACAGCTCCCCTTTCAGGGGAGCCAAGGGGATGCGGATTCCCACGTCGCGTTGCTCCTCGGAATGACAAAATAAGAAGATTTTATAATTTATAAACAGAAAGGAACATCCCGCTATGAAAGCCATTGTTACCGTCATCGGCAAGGACCGGGTGGGCATCACCGCCGCCGTGTGCGCCCTGCTGGCCCAGCACAACATCAACATTCTGGACATCAGCCAGACCGTGCTCCAGGACTATTTCACCATGGTCATGCTGGTGGACACCGCCGCCTGCACCGCCTCCATCGGTGAGATGGCCGACCTGCTGGAGCAGGCGGGCAAGGAGCAGGAGCTGTCCATCCGCATCCAGCGGGAGGACATCTTCAACGCCATGCACCGCATCTGACGCAACGTAAGGGCCGCTGAGGACAGCGGCCCCTACATCATGTCGTCATAAATCGTCTGTAGGGGCCGATGTCCCCATCGGCCCGTCCGAATCCGTCAGGGCGGTGATCTGCCCTGTTTACTCAGGAGGTTCTTTATGCTCAATCAACACGAGATCATGCAGACCATCCAGATGATCGACCAGCAGCATCTGGACGTGCGTACCATCACCATGGGCATCTCCCTGCTGTCCTGCGCCCACAGCGACGTGAAGGTGGCCTGCGATAAGGTCTATGACAAGATCACCCGCTATGCTGAAAAGCTGGTGGCCACCGGCGAGGCCATTGAAAAGGAGTTCGGCATCCCCATCGTCAACAAGCGCATCTCCGTCACCCCCATCGCCCTGGTGGCCGCCGCCGCCGAAACGGACAACTACACCCCCTTTGCCCAGGCCATGGACCGGGCGGCCAAAACCTGCGGCGTGAACTTCATCGGCGGCTTCTCCGCCCTGGTGCAAAAGGGCATGACCGAAGCTGACCGCAAGCTCATCAACTCCATCCCCGAGGCCCTGGCAACCACCGACATCGTCTGCGGCAGCGTGAACGTGGGCTCGACGAAGGCGGGCATCGACATGGATGCGGTGGCCCTGATGGGCCGGACCATCAAGGACCTGGCAGAGCGCACCGCCGACAAGGGCGGCTTTGGCTGCGCCAAGCTGGTGGTGTTCTGCAACGCCGTGGAGGACAACCCCTTCATGGCCGGTGCGTTCCACGGCGTGGGCGAGCCGGAGCGGGTCATCAACGTGGGCGTCTCCGGCCCCGGCGTGGTCCACCACGCCCTCCAGGCCGTGAAGGGCCAGCCCTTCGACGTGGTGGCCGAGACCATCAAAAAGACCGCCTTCCGCATCACCCGCATGGGCCAGCTGGTGGCCCAGGAGGCCAGCCGCCGCCTGGACACCCCCTTCGGCATCGTGGACCTGTCCCTGGCCCCCACCCCCGCCGTGGGCGACAGCGTGGCCCGCATCCTGGAGGAGATGGGCCTGGAGGTCTGCGGCACCCACGGCACCACCGCCGCTCTGGCCCTGCTCAACGATGCGGTGAAGAAGGGCGGCGTGATGGCCTCCTCCTCCGTGGGCGGCCTGTCCGGCGCCTTCATCCCCGTCAGTGAGGACGAGGGCATGATCGCCGCCGCCGCCTCCGGGGCCCTGACCCTGGACAAGCTGGAGGCCATGACCTGCGTGTGCTCCGTGGGCCTGGACATGATCGCCGTCCCCGGCGACACCTCCGCCGAGACCCTGTCCGCCATCATCGCCGACGAGGCGGCCATCGGCATGGTGAACACCAAGACCACCGCCGTGCGCCTGATCCCCGCCCCCGGCTGCAAGGTGGGGGACACGGTGGAGTTCGGCGGTCTGCTGGGCTCCGCCCCCGTGCAGCCCGTCCACCCCTTCTCCGCCCACGACTTCGTGGCCCGGGGCGGCCGCATCCCCGCCCCCATGCAGAGCTTGAAGAACTGATTTTTTGGGATATTGTCATTGCGAGGAGGGCGAAGCCCGACGTGGCAATCCGTAACCCCGTCCTAGGGACGAAGGGAAACGGATTCCCACGTCGCTGCGCTCCTCGGAATGACAGATACCGGGCAACTCAGCGGTTTCATTTTGCGCCCCGTCACTTCATGTTGCGGGGCGTATTTTCTTTTCCTTGACTTCAACGGGTAAATGTGTTAAAGTGTTCCCGATGACTGGCCCCCACCGGGTCCGGGGAAAAGAGGAACAGATTATGAGCAGACACATTGTCATCGTGGGGCTGGGCCTGATCGGCGGCTCGATGGCCAAGGCCCTCCACGGATTTGAAGATTTTGATTTGATCGGCGTGGACGTGAGCGAGCCCACCCTGCGCTATGCCCTGGAGCAGGACATTGTGGACCGGGTGGAGCCAGACCCGGTCAAAGCCCTGGCGGAGGGGGACCTGGTGTTCCTGTGCCTGCACCCCCAGGGCATTGTGGACTTTATGGCCCAGCACCGGGACCACTTCAAGTCCGGGGCCATGGTCACCGACGTGTGCGGCGTGAAGGGGGCCATCTTAGAGGGGGCCAAAGTGCTGCCCGATACCGTGTCCTTTGTGGGCGGACACCCCATGGCGGGCACGGAGTTCTCCGGCATCCAGCACGCCCTGGTCAACATGTTCCACGGGGCCCACTATATCCTCACGCCCAACGACCAGTCCCGCCCGGAGCACGTGGAGCTGATGGAGCGCCTGGCCGTCCACATCGGCTGCGCCAACATCGTCAAGACCACGCCGGAAAACCACGACGCCATCATCGCCTACACCAGCCAGATGATGCACGTCATCGCCGTGGCCGTGTGTGACGACCCCAGCCTGTTCCAGTATCAGGGCTTCGAGGGGGACTCCTTCCGGGGCTGTACCCGGGTGGCCGCCCTGGACGTGCCACTGTGGACCCAGCTGTTCACCATGAACTCCAAGGCTCTGGGCAGCGCCCTGAAGGAGCTGGAGGGCAACATCCGCACCTACCGCCAGGCCATTGAAGCCGGGGACACCACGACCCTGGTGGAAAAGCTGTCCTACTCCGCCGCCCGCAAACGGAAAATGAACCGATTGGAACTGCAAACCGGAGCCGTGGGGCGGGAGGGGAAGAAACCGAAAGTGTAACATTGTGATATGACGAAAACAGCCCGGACGGTTTTGGCCGTCCGGGCTGTTTGGGTGTGAGGGCAACAATAGATATTTTATTGCTCCATGAGTGCAGGTAGAAGTTCCTGTATCCGTTTTGCTCCATCAAAAATCATACGGTATTGATCATCTGACAGTCCGAGTTCTTTCTGGCTATATAGTTCTAATTTTTTTAGCCAGATGTAAGAGGATACTAATGTACTTAATTTTGTGAAGCGACATAAATCGGCATCGCGCTTGGATATGTCCCCTGTAGCGGCGTAGTTATGTCCATAGCATGTTGGACAGACATTGTAGATAGGACAATCCGCACAGCGAGGGTCCATCGTATTGAAATCGGTAAAGGCGGCAGTCAATTTCTCAGGTGCTGTTTTGCTTTCAGAGGACATTGGCTGGAATAAATGGCATGGGTAGCAGGTTCCTGCTGTGTCATAAGCACTTAAACTGACTCCGGCGCCGCACCAGCGGTTTACCTTGTAATCATAATTTACATTTTCGATATGTAAGTCAAGCATGCGGCAAAGAGGCGTATCTGGGTGTTCGATATAATATTTAGCTAAGCGTTCCATTTGCTCGTTCATGATGTCTAAGAGTTTTTTATCGCTCCAATCTACACCATAGGCTAAATTGTTGCTGAACGGAATGCCTTTTTCGTGAAGAAAAATGATACTGTCGGCTAAATAGGGGAGTGATTCAGGTGATATCGTCATTTTTGCAGTTTGTAAAGGCCAGGTTTGCAAGAAAAAATCAATATCAATAAGATCATAGGAGTTGCAACGATTGATATTGTGGGCCTTGCGATTCCCGTCAAGGCTCAACGAACAAGTGAACCGCTCACGATTATCGTATAACCATTTCTTGATCTCACCGTGGACGAGTGTTCCGTTTGTTGTTGCAAAGCACAGATACTTTTTCGGCCATTTTTTACTCCAGATATAATGACATATATCACGAATCAAATCGAACTTGAAAAAAGGCTCTCCACCAAAGAACTGAATTTCGCAGATATCAAAGCCATCTTCTTTCGTTAGTTCCCGTTCAACGATATTGATTGCCGTTTCCAATGACATTGTACTTAAGGATTTGTTTTTCTCATAACAATATGAGCAATTTAAGTTGCATTGCTCTGTGACTGTCAGCATAATTGTTTTTTTGTCTGCCATGGATGAATTTCCCCTCCTCCATAAGAGCGTAGGATAAAAATGGGCCAGTAGAAAATCTACTGGCCCGCATCTATTGAATGTCGAAAAGTTATCTTGGGCCGTGAGGACCACAGCCGCCCCGTTCAGCACAACCACTGACACACGAATTGGCACAAGTGCCGCCAACGCCACACCCACAATTCTTATAAACTTGGCAAGGCCCTTTTCCCATCGATTGGCGAGCGGCATAATCGGGAGTAGCCATAACGCGGCTGACACGCTGTTCGATCATGGCGAGAGCGGAACAATCGATAATAAACTGACTCATTTCCATATCCGCCTTTCTTATTTTAATTGCGCGGTTCAAATTGACCGCAAGTGCAAATACTGTCGTTTTTGATCTCACCGGTCATGATGCATTTCCGATGCTGCCAGTAGACACAGTTGCTGCACCGTTCGTCTCTATCCATAGTGGGATACCCCCTTTTCAGCATCTGATCGTCGCCGTAATACCGCCGAAAATTTTATAAGTATTACCAGCCCTTCTTTGTGGACTCATTCAGTTTGATAGCATCATTGACCACTACGACAGAGGGGCAGTTTTTCTGGATCGCCGAAAGAAGAAAACTTTTGAACGCACTGACATATTGCGAATTCGGCAGATCCGCATAGCCGGAGGTGCCAAAACCCCATGCCTCGGTGTCAACGTCATAGGTTCCTGTTTCCTTTAATCTTCTTCGATTTACCTCGACCTGTGTGAGCGAGACTCCATCATTGAAAACCTTGATGTTGTACAACCGTTCTCTGCTGTTTGCCATCAGCCACTGTAACTGTTCACCACCAGGATTGAAGAAAGAACAGAATACTTCGGCACAAAGTTGGCCACACTCGCTGTTCTGAATCCTTTGTTCGATCTCTTCACGAGATTCGCTGCTCCGATTAAATAAATTGTCTAGTAAACCCATAATAAATCCTCCTCGTTTTTTATACAGAGTATCTGAAATACTTTAACAGCTGCCTTACGTCATCGTTATCAAGTCCATATTTTGCGACCAATTGCTTTTGAATCTGTCTCAATGCTTCTTTATCTTGGGCGTCATTTGCGGCCATGATCGCAGATTTATAAGTGTTGTAGTCCTTTGCTGAAAGTTCTTCCATAACAGCTCTCCTCTACAAATTCAACAATTTTAACAATGTGTACTTTTACAAAACAGTAAAATCGAGGAAACAAAACCGAAAACCCTATTGCAAACGCCGTAAAAGCGTGTTAAACTAAATTTGTTGAAAATGCGGGAGAAAATTTGTAAAAGTACACTTTTTCAAACTTTCCACTCACTTTCCCCCCTCTTCAAACTTCCTTGCTTTGGCGTAAAATGTCCCCACCGGCATTCCGCAGGCTTCGGCGGCCTGGCGGAGTGTTATTTTTTTGTCCCGCCATTTTTTGTGGACGGCGTGGAAATTTTCCGGCAGGACGGCGGGGGGACGGCCAAATTTTACGCCCCGGGCCTTGGCGGCGGCGATGCCTTCGGCCTGGCGCTTTTTGATGTTCTCACGCTCGTTCTGGGCCACGAAGGACAAAATCTGCAGCACTAGGTCGGCGATAAAGGTGCCCATCAGGTCCTTCCCCTGACGGGTGTCCAGCAGGGGCATATCGATGACACAGATGTCCACGGCTTTTTCTTTTGTCAGTACCCGCCACTGGTTCTGCACCTCCTCATAGTTGCGCCCCAGCCGGTCAATGCTCAGCACATAGACCAGGTCGCCCGGCCGCAGCCGCCGCAGCAGACGGGCATAGGCCGGGCGGTGAAAATCCTTGCCCGACTGTTTATCAAGGAACATCCGCTCCCGGGGGATGCCCCGGTCCGCCATGGCCCGCCGCTGCCGGTCCTCGTTCTGGTCCAGGGTAGACACCCGGATATATCCGTATTCCATGTTGTTTGACCTCCCTTTTTTTCTCTCATCTTAGAGGAAAAGAGGGACTTTTGTTGCATTTCAGCGTACACGCTGCCGCCGAAAAGGCCACCGGAAAACAAAAACCGCCCCGGACCGTTTCTAATTCAAACGGTCCGGGGCGGTCTGGGTTCAGGCTCAGGTGTTATAGCTGTCGAACATGTCGGTGATCTCCTTCTCCGGTGCGGGGGTGAGGAGGGAGACGACGACGATGGCGCACAGGGCACACAGGAAGGCGGGCAGCAGCTCGTAGATGTTGAACATACCGCCCATGGGGGCCACCAGGAACTTCCACACAAAGATCATCACGCCGCCCACCACCAGGCCGGCCATGATGCCCTGGCGGTTGCTCCGCCGCCAGAACAGGGCGCACAGCATGGCGGGGCCGAAGGTGGCGCCGAAGCCGGCCCAGGCGAAGGAGACGATCTTGAACACGTTGCTGTTGGGGTCTGCGGCCAGGAAGATGGCGATGAAGGCGATGACCACCACCGTCAGCCGGGCGGCCAGCATGTTCTGCTTGGGGGTGAGCTTCACGCCGAACAGGTCCTGAAGCACGTTCTCGGAAAAGGCGGAGGCGGCGGCCAGCAGCTGGGAGTCGGCGGTGGACATGGTGGCCGCCAGAATACCAGCCAGAATGCACCCGGCCACAACGGCGGGCAGGATGCCATAGCTGGACAGCAGGTCAGACAGGCGGACGATGACCGTCTCGGTGGCGCTGCCCTCCAGGGAGGGGATGCGTCCGGCAGCGGAGACGGCGTGGCCCACAATGCCGATGAACACGGCCACGGCCATGGAGATGACCACCCAGCTGGCGGCGATGCGGCGGGAGAGCTTCAGCTCGTCCTCGTGGCGGATGGCCATAAAGCGCACCAGGATGTGGGGCATGCCGAAATAGCCCAGGCCCCAGGCCAGCATAGAGACGATGCGGATGAAGCCATAGGGCTCGGCGGAGCCGGTGGCGGCGTTATAGGTCTGGTCAAAGTGCAGGAAGCCGGGCAGGCTGCGGGCGTGCTCCAGCACGGCATCCATGCCCCCCGCCTGGACCACGCCGAACACCACGATGATGGCCAGGGCGACGGTCATGATGATGGACTGAATGAGGTCCATGGTCGCCACAGCGCTGAAGCCGCCCACGGAGGTATAGCTGATGATAACGATAGCGCCGATGATGACCGCCACCATATAGTCCCAGCCGAACAGGCTGTTGAACAGCTTGCCGATGGCCGCCAGACCGGAGGCCACATAGGGCACGAAGAACACCAGAATGATCACGGCGGAGATGCCCATGATGACGGGCTTCTTCTCCCCATAGCGCTTGGAGATGAAGCTGGGGATGGTGATGGCGTCCAGATGGACGCTGTACCGCCGCAGACGGCGGGCCACCAGCAGGAAGTTTAAGTAGGTGCCCGTCACCAGACCGATGGCGGTCCAGCTGGCATCGGCCACGCCGCTGAGATAGGCAAGGCCGGGGATGCCCATCAGCAGATAGCTGCTCATGTCCGAGGCCTCGGCGCTCATGGCGGTGACCAGGGGGCCCATGCCGCGCCCGCCCAAATAAAAGCCCTCGGAGCTCTTCTTAGACCGGCGTCCGATCATCACGCCGGTGAAGATCACCATACACAGGTACAGAATGATGGTACCCATGATGATCATTTGTATGGTTGTCATATCTCTCCTCCTCACAGTCCGTCGCCGGCACACATCCGGCGGCGCGGTTTTCTCATTATAGCACACAAATTCCTGAAATAAAATACAGAACAAAGTACAGATTTGATTCTGTACTTTGTTCTGCTTGAAAGCAGATATTTTCTGTAATTACAGGGATTTTAAGCTGTACTTAAATTCGATTTGAAACTAGGATAAAGAAAATATTTCAGTCCTTCTGTCTCTGATACCGCTCCGCCAGCTGCCTGAACCGGGGCAGGGCGGCAACCACCCGCTCCTCGGGTACGCAGTAGGCCAGCCGGAAGTGGCCGGGGCAGCCGAAGGCCGTGCCGGGCACCAGAAACAGGTCCAGCTCGGTCGCTCTCTTGCAGAAGGCCACGTCGTCCGGTTCCAGAGACCGGGGGAACATGTAGAAGCTGCCTCCGGGCTCCACACAGGAAAAGCCGTATTCCGTCAGGGCGGAAAAGAGCCGGTCTTTGTTCCGCTCATAGATCTCCAGCTGGCTGGTCAGATCGGCGCAGCGGCCCACCGTCAGCTGCATCAGGGTGGAGGTGCCGTTGCAGCCGATGGTCCGGGAGATCTGGGGGCACACCTCTGCGATGGTCATGGCCTGCTCCGCCTTGGGATTCACCGCCAGATAGCCGATGCGCTCTCCGGGCAGGGACAGGGACTTGGAGAAGGAGTAGCAGGTGATGGTGTTGTCATAGAACCGGGCGGGATAGGTCTCCTCCGTACCGGTGAACAGCAGCTCCCGATAGGGCTCGTCGGAGATGAGATAGATGGGGTGGCCGAACTGGCGCTGCTTCTCCTCCAGCAGGGCGGCCAGCTGCGTCAGGGTTTCGGAGGACAGGACGATGCCCGAGGGATTGTTGGGGGAGTTGATGAGCAGGGCGGTGACGGCGGGATTCAGGCGCTCCTCCAGGGCCCGGAAGTTGATTTGGAAGGAGTCCACGTCCGCCGGGACCACCGACAGGCGCAGCCCGGCCCCCTGGGTATAGGGGCGGTACTCGGGGAAATAGGGGGCAAAGACGATGATCTCGTCCCCCGGCTCGGTCACTGCCCGCAGGGCGTGGCCCAGGGCTCCCGCCGCCCCGCTGGCCATGAACAGGTGCTCCGGCTGATAGTCCATGCCGAACCGGCGATTCAGGGACCGGGCCAGCTGTTCCCGGACCTGGGGCAGTCCGGCGCTGGGGCCATAGCTGTGGATCTGCAGGGTGGGGGTGTCGTTCAGGATGGTATGGATGGTCTGGTTCACCGCCTCCGGTGCGGGCACCGAGGGGTTGCCCAGGCTGAAGTTATACACATGCTCCTCGCCGATCTCCCGGGCACGCCGTTTGGCCATTCCGGCGATCTCGAAAATAATGTCCTTTTCCGACAGCATATCTGCATAGCGTTTTGACAGCATCCTGACCATCTCCAATTCTTCTTCGGACCTCCCGCCCCCTGCTGCGGCGGGAAGCAGTTCACGTTGATTTCCTATACACTAGCACGATAGAGAATGAAAGTCAATGGACACGTTGCCGGAAAAACCGCCGCCGCACAGCGAAAAATTTGTGCGGCGGCGGTACGACCGGCCTGTAAGCCTGCGCCGTCCGGCTCACCCCTCCACCAGATTCTTCAGGGGCTCTCCCGCCAGATAGCGCTTTAAGTTGTCCTGGGCCATCTCAACACAGGTGCGGCGGGTGATCTCCAGCCGCATTCCCCCGGCCACATGGGGGGTGATGAGCAGGTCGGGGATGTCCCACAGGGGGCTGTCCTGGGGCAGGGGCTCCGGGGTGGTCACGTCCAGGGCGGCGCCCCACAGCCGGCCCTCCCCCATGACCCGGGCCAGGGCCTCCTGATCCAGCACGCTGCCCCGGCCGGAGCTGATGAGGATGGCCCCCTCCTTCATCCGGCGCAGCCGGTCCTCATTCATCAGACCCGACGTCTGGGGGGAGTGGGGCACCACCAGCACCACGATGTCCGCCTGGGGCAGCAGATCGTCCAGCCGCTCCATGGGGAACACCTGATCAAAGCCCTCCACCGGGCCGTGTACCGTGCGTTTCAGTCCCAGCGTGTGCGCCCCCAGGCCCTGACACATGGCGGCAAAGGTGCTGCCGATGTGGCCCGCCCCCACCACCAGAACGGTGCTGCCCCGGACACACTTCATCCGGCCCCGGTCCTTCCACTGGTGCAGACGCTGGCTGTCCCGATAGACGGGCAGGCGGCGGCACACCGCCAGCAAACTGGCAAGGATATGCTCGGCCACGCTGACCTGGTTGGACCCGCTGGAGGAGGTGAACTTTGCCCCCGCCGGGATGTGCCCGGCATACTCGTCCGTCCCCGCCCACATGGTCTGGAACCACCGCAGAGACTTGGCCTGGGCCAGGCGCTCCGGCTGGGGCCAGCCGAAGATCACCGTGGCCCGGGCCAGCTCCTCCGCCGTCACGGCGCTGCCGCTGGTATAGATATGCTCCGCCCAGGGGGCGATGGCGGCAAACTCCCCCTTCTCCTCCTCGGTCACCGGGAGAAGATTTAAAATGACCTCCTGCATACGATGCGCTCCTCTCTGCGCCGCACACCCTGCGGCGTTTTGGTCTATTATACCCGGCAGAGGCCCACGCTGACAAGGCCCCTGCTTTACTCCCCGGGGCGGCTGTGCTAAAATAAAGAGTAAATCGCAGAGAAAGGAGGCAATGCCATGACCGTCACACCGGACACCCCGCTGACGCAATTCCCCGGCGTGGGAGAGGTCCGGGTCAAAAAGCTCTCCCATCTGGGACTGAATACCGCCGGGGACCTGCTGACCTATTACCCCCGGGACTACGAGGACCGGCGGCAGGTCTATGCCATCCGCCAGGCCCCGGAGGGGGTGCGGGTGTGCGTGCGGGCCATGGTGGCCCAGCACCCCCGGCTCTCCCGGGTCCGAAAGGGGCTGGACCTGGTCCAGGTGCCCGTGGTGGACCAGGGGGGCACGCTGCACCTGACCTTTTTCAACCAGAGCTATGTGGAGCGTGCCCTGCTGCCCGGGGAGGACTATGTCTTCTACGGTCAGGTGGAGCGCCAGGGCAACCGCCTGTCCATGACCAACCCGGTGTTCGAGCGGGCGGACCGTCAGGACGTCACCGGGCGCATCGTCCCCGTCTATCCCCTCACCGCCGGGATATCCGGCCACCTCCTGGCCGGTCTGGTGCGTCAGGCCCTGCCCTGTGCCAGGGGTCTGGCGGACACCCTGCCCCAGTCCATCCGCCAGGCCCACCACCTGGCGGCGGCGGAGTTTGCCCTCACCGCCATCCACTTTCCCCCGGACGACCGGGCCCTGGACCTGGCCCGGCGGCGGCTGGCCTTTGAGGAGCTCTTTTATCTGGCGGTGGGGCTGGCCTTTCTCAAGCGCCGCCGTACCACGCTCAGCACCGGCTGCTCCATCCCCGCCCTGCCTGTGGAGCAGTTTTCCGCCCTGCTGCCGTTCTCCCCCACCGATGCCCAGCGCCGGACCATGGAGGAGGCCGCCCGGGACATGGCCTGCGGCAGACCCATGAACCGGCTGGTCCAGGGGGACGTGGGCTCGGGCAAGACGGTGGTGGCCGCCTACGCCGGGTGGCTGGCAGTGCAGGGGGGCTTTCAGGCGGCTATGATGGCCCCCACGGAAGTGCTGGCCGAACAGCACTTCCGCACCCTGTCCGCCCTGCTCTCCCCCGCCGGGGTGCGGGTGGGGCTGCTCACCGGGGCCATGACTGCCGCCCAGAAGCGGAAGGTCCACGCCGACCTGGCGGCGGG
>QWCK01003853.1_pt1 | contig 15728 bp, 10 predicted proteins | sample 1972571 | NCBI WGS metagenome assembly QWCK01 (sample SAMN09866710, study PRJNA288562) | Human gut metagenome isolate term2_stool, whole genome shotgun sequencing... | isolation source: gut | host: Homo sapiens | place: USA: California
TCGTGTGGAGTCTTATTGATCGTTACTTGCATAAGCCATATAAAAAGAAAAAGAGCCTACATACCTTCATCAGTCTGGTATGTAAAACTCTTAGTGTGTACCGCCAAGCCAATGAGGCTTGACAAGTAGGGTGTCCCAGTATGAGAGTCTGCACGGTCAGCGTGTCGTCGTTCTCTTTGCCTACGCCAGTATTATCTGGATCAGGTCGAGGGTCTCATCTCAGCCACTATGCAGTCGCACTGTGGCACCCCTAAGAGTCTACCGCAAAGGTAATGAAAAAATCTCACACCAGCCCCCCTTACGTAGAACCAAGACGCCTCAAAACGTACGAGTCCCCCTTTCTAGGGGAGCAAAGCTCGGTTGTCCCTGCTCAGGACCACCTGTATAACTCCGATGCATTCGGACTATTCCGATTCTTCCGAAGGATTTCCGAAATAGCTCCGTGGAAAATAAAAAATATCCACGGAGGCAAGAAGAATTTCTTCGGAAGAATCAAATGAAACTTCGGAAGAATCAAACGATAAGTCCGAAGAATTTTTTTCGTAGCTCCGAGGAACAGAAAAATTTCTACGCCCAAATCTCGAATTGCCTCCGTAAGGTCCGAAAGAAGTCTAGTCAGTAGAAACGTAAAAACAGGTCGGAGATACGTATCTCCGACCTGTCTATCGGCATCACTCTTAGAGTGACGTTACAACATGAGACTGCTGCTATCCAGCAACAGTCTCATGAGCACAACCAAGTAGTAGAGCCCCCCTCTTAAGCTACTCAGTTGGCCTTAACTACTAACCATTATTTAACTATGACATTCTGTGTGTCGAAGAGATGCTCTAGCGATACCACCTGGATGGTCTCTGCGCAGGCGCTCTTGTTAGAGAGGAAGGTGCACCTGAGCGTCCGATCAGCTGGCAGCGTAGAGATGATTGTCGTGTAGCATGGTCGACCCTCTGGATTTGCTCCATCCTTGGCGAGACCAAAGGAGAACTTGCCCATACTGCCGTCCTCAGTTGTTGCATCTGGATAGAAGTGCTCCGTAAAGAAGCGCAAGCGCATCGGGAGCTGTTGTATCCTAAAGTCTGCTGGAAGGGTAATGACGAAAGAGAGTGCACCCTGCTGCTTATGAACAGTAGCTGTCACCGCGTTACTAACTGCAGGCTGTCCATTCACCTGAAAGAGCTCATAGCTATAAGGCTTTCTTACCTCTACACGTACGATGCGCATCAAGTCGGGGTCACCAGTTACACCTACAATAATATCGGATATACGACTCACTCCAGGCTGAGCTGGTTGAAGAGTTGCCGTAATGACTCCTGCTGGCGTGATACTGACCTGACTGTCATCTGTTATGGCGGGGAGGTCGGCATCATTACGCACGGCAACGATCTGCAACTTATCATTTTGAGCTATGGCACTGCCCTCGGGATAATAGTTGGCCTTAAAGGTGAGTGTCCCCTCTCCATGTATCAGTATAAAGTTGCTCGCCTCGACCTCTAGTCGTCCCTTACCATCGGAGTACGAGGGGTAGGCTTGCAGCTCCTCAGAGAGTGCGAGGTTATTGACCGCGGGTCCTGCGACAGCCTCTTCTAGTGTGGGAGCACCAGCAGCTAGGGCATCTTTGATGACCACCCTGTACCAGTAGTTGCGGAGCAGGTCGTAGCGCTCTAGACGATTATCACTCTTGACGAAGTCAATCTTGTAGTAAGAGTCTTCTGTTGCGCCATTATACTTAGCTCGGAGCACGAGACAAGAGATAGGGTTTGCCATCTTATTCTTTCGCTCGAAGCCGTAGACGGGTTCACCACTTATGTACCAGCCGAGATCCCCATTGGGTAGGAAGGTCTCTCTCGGTATGGTCGGCACTCGATCCACTAGGCTAAATGCTCCGTCAAGATCTGGCATCGCAATCCGCTTAAAGGGAGCTACAGTACCGCAGTCGTAACTATTGCACAGTGTGTAGTAAACATCAGTGAGCTTAGGGGTGTCTTTCTCTAGCGTAAACTTAACCATAGAGCGCAAGAGCTTGATTTCTCCTAGGTTGCTATTCTCCTGCACTTCATTATACTTACAACGAGCCCACATCGGGATAGTTTTAGTTCGGATTACCTCGGCCATAGTTACTAGGTTTGAGAGGAGCACATCGCTCTCCTTACGTCCTAGGTACTGCCTACCCGAGTCACTGCCACCGTAGTCACAGTTAGCAACAATGTGAATGACGCAGGGTGAGCTCTGGGGCTTCAGCTGTGCGGTGAAGGTGTAATTGCCTTCGCCAGCCTTGGTAAGGTTGGTCGCGAGGGCGTAGTCTGCCATCAGTCCCTCCTCGTTGAAGACGAGTAGTTCTAGCCGGTCGATCTTGTTCTCATCGATACCCTCTTGTTGCAAAGTGCGCATGGGGGCATAGCATGGTACATCTACCGAGAAGGATACAGAGACCCGCTCACCATCCTGATCTACGGGGGCTGTACGCTGCTCCTGCTGGCATGCTGTCAGTGCCACAAAGGCTAACAGCAGGAGGGGGTATAGAAATATCTTCGTTCTAGTCATAACTTTCTATCGGTCTAATCTGTATGGTATATGAGACTGAATCGTCGGATCTTTGACATCGCGTACGCAACGGGTGTAAGCTCGGCTAGTGGAACCTTCGCTACCACCTTGCAACTCTATTGCTGCATCGCTCTTAGCACTCCAATAGTATGCACCCGTCATAATGGCTTTGACAGCACTATTGGGGTCGTTCTGTAGCTGGTCTATCAGTCTGATCTCAGCCTCTGTCGGTAGTCGCCAGTCATCGAGGGTCACCTCCTGTCCATCGACTATACGCGTCTCTGTATAGAGAGCACAGTCGCACAGCGCGGTCTCCTCAAAGGCTCCTATCTTGTTAGTTCTGCTCCAAGTCGGGTTGAACCATGAACCACCTTCAGTCCAACCATACTCTAGGTAAGGCCACCGCTCTGTGGCTCCAAGCTGGGAAGCAAGCTCAAAGCTGGGTGAGACCATCTGAGCGGTCTCAGCATCACGCTTGGTGGTAAGCTTAGAGGTCTTATTGCCTCCATTTAGCACCCAGCGACTACCATTCCAGTATCCAGGCCAGAAGTCTGTCGTCTCTCTCGGTGGAAAGCCAAGGATCATATCTTTGGGTGGATTCTGTACAGTGATACGGTAGATCGCTTTGTTATTCAGACCATCTGCCAATCTCCCGTTAGGTCTTCGCGAAGACTTCGCACCATTCGTGTGGGTAATAAAGTGGGATGGGTACTGATAGACCGTGACCTCTTTGTCTAGCTCTGTGATGCCATTGCTGACCTTAAAGCGGATCTTCTTGGGGACATTGTTGATTGGAATCCTTGACTCAATCTGAATATGATTGCCCACCACGGTAACCGATGGGTACTGATCACTGGAGTTGGGGATAGCTTCTGTTATCGCCTCTCCCGTAGCTCCATTGACATAACTGAAGCTAACCTCCACGATCCGGATCGTAACTGGCTTTTTAGAGGACTCATAAGATATGGTATGAGTCTCTACATTGTAGATATGTGCCTCTCTCTCTGACACCTCCAGATAGTTAGCTGCGGGTAGATCATACTGATCATCGCAGATGGTCCAGGGGAGGATAGAGAGACTGCCAGTGATTGACACAGGCTCTTCGGGAGTCGTGGAGCCCAGCTTATGGATGCCCAGCGTGAGATCGTAGAGCTTATTGGCCGTAAAGTGCGACTCCGCAGGCGTGAGGGCTACGCGATAGTAGTTGTTGATAACTGTCGTCTCGCCCGCCTTCTTGAGTGGCACGGTGAGGAGGTAGTAAGGAGCCAAGTCAGGATCGCTACTCCAATTACTATAGTAAGAGTAGAAGAGCTGCGGCTGCTGGTCTTGAGTATCTCGATAGCCATAGTCAATAGCGGAGACGCCTGTAGCTGCTTCCTCAGCTATAAGACATCCACGATCTGTGGCTCCGACGAACTTAATCTGGATCGTACCATCTAGTGCATATCCCTCGACAGCAACAGTAGGCGTGATGCGTAGCTTGCTGGCTACTCGATGTAGCTCAACGGCACCGAGCTGCTTGCCCTCAGGGGTCTTAAGGTTGATCTGCTTGGAGGTCTTACCCTGCATGACAAACTTAGCGTTAGGCTTGTCTGCTATCGACTCGGTGACTACAATCTTCGCTAGATCGCTCTCTTGCTGTGGTGCCGTGAAGGTCATATTGGTCACGACGTAAACATTGTACGTAGAGCTACCATCGAAGCCTTGCCGCTGAGCCTCTGGGATCGGTATAATGTAGTTGCCATCGGCAGCGGGTGCTGGGGAGACTGACCAGTAGAGCGTACCCTCCTTGTAGAAGAGGATCTGGAGGCTCTCGATCTTGTTCTCATTAAGAGCATCAACCCCTGGCTCTGTAGTAGCACGCAGCGAGCGGATCTCCTGCACAGCGAGTCGCAGTGAGAGTTCTGCTGTGGAGCCTTCATCGGGACACGCCACAGGCCTCTCCGTAACACAGCCTGATACCATCAGCAGTATCAAGGCATATCCCACTAAGCGGGTAGAAATATCTATTAGTCTATTCATAATCTATGATGCTTCTAATGGTTGCTAAGCGTTGTTCTGACAGATCCTAATGCCCGTCTCTGGGATACCAGCTCCTTGTAGGTCTAGATACTCTGAGGTAAAGAGTAGCTGCGTGCAGCGTAGGTTAGCACCTGCGGATTTCGTAGCGATAACCCGAACAGTGTACTCCGTAGTACCATCAGCTAATCCCTCTCGTACGGCTCCTTCCTCAACGACAAGCTTGAAGTCAAGTGCATTGGTCAGTGTGGCGCGCCACTTGGATGGATCGCTGCTGGAGCTTATCTTGACCTTGAACTCGGCAGCCTCTGTATCGGTCACGTAGTAAGTCGCTGTAGGATCGGGAGAGAGGCTCACGATCTTAGGTTTTTCGAGCTGCTCATCAATCGTCTCTACCTCCCATGGTAATACTCGCGTGGTCAGCAGTAGCGCACTGTGCGCTCCGATCTTAGTGATCGTACCTGTCAGCTGGTAGTGATGATTGCGATGCAGTGCGTAGTGATGGTCGGCATCACTCGTCTCATCATTGACATAAGCGGTATAAGTCGTAGGAATTCCGTTGTAGAGTGCCTGAACGGTCAGTATAGGTGCCCGATCTGTCGTGTCTGCTACGCTACCGATATTCTCATAGGTGTAGAGGGTCTTATCGGGGATGTAAGCGTAAGGAGTCGCTGAGTTATTGACTAGTGTTGCGTCTCCATCCTTTGTGTAGATCCATGTGGTGCCCAAGCTATAAGGATCTGGTGTCAAGAGCATGCTGGTCTTAGGCAAGCGACTGATCGACACGCTACGGATGATCACCTGGTCGTCGGCTTCCGTCTTTTGGAGCAAGTCGAGGGTGATCTTGGCTCTTGTCTTGATCAAGTTGATCTCGGCCTGGACATTTTGATCCTTAACGAGGGTGGCTGTACCCTGACCAACCATCAAGATGGGCTGAGGATCTGTAGCACTGCTGGGATCCTTATCAGGGATAGCCATGCCGAGCAGGTCTTGCTTGAAGATGACCTTATTAAGGGCAGTGCTCATGGCCGGGCTCTCGTTGGCAATGACGTAGATATCCTTCGCTCCTTCGTGAGCCTCTACGCGTAGCCAGTCACTGAGGTCGGTCGGAGTGCTAAAGCTCTTCTGCACATCTAGTGCTCCTCCAGCCTGATTGAAGACTAGGATGCGGATCGTCTGCACAGGTAGATCCTCTACGAGGAGCTCCCCACCGCGCAGGGTCATCGTCGGGATAGAGAGCTGTACGGTGGCTGACTCTAAAGTCTCTCTCAGCTCACTGCGCTTACACCCTGACAGCGCTGTCAAGAGGAGTGCCGATAGTGCGAGCAGCAATGTAAGTATATGTCTATATGGTTTCATAGGATTTCAAACTTTGCATGTGAATGAGACTTTAGTAGATGACAAACTGGTGTACAATATTCCAAGGTGTCACAACAATCTGCACTGATATATTGCCAGATCGCATGTCAATGAGGATATTGAGCATCTTGCCTATCTCGGGTAGCATGAGCGTGTCTCGAGAGTCTCTTGTAAAGCTCTCCAAGCATTTGTCGCCGACGTAGAAGTCTAGCTGGAAAGGCTTGCCATCGATAGGCGGATAGACCCTAAAGGGTGCTATGTGATAGTCGCCTGTGGAGCCATCTAGAGATCCCGTCAGGCGGTAGGTCGTGGGATTACCACTGTATGTGTCAACTATAGAGTAGTTGTCTAGGGACTTGCCAAAGAGTATCTGGGCTGAAGCATAGTCGGTAGGATCAAATGGCTTCTTGTCACCGTGGATCTCAAGCCACTGTTCGTAGCCTAGGACTGTCACATTGACCTGACAGGTGCGTCGGTAAATGTCTATGGTAGCGGGTTCGCCTAGCTTGAGTACGCCGTACTGCTGCTGACGATCTAATCGACCTGAGAATAGGTCTGTAGGGTACTGCCCAAAGCCGTCTGTACGCAGTAGAGGCATCTGTACATCCTCGATGCGCTGTACGGACTCTAGTCGTGTTACATCTTCTGGAGCCACATTACCCCAAGCTACGAAAGTAAGGGACTTAGGGCCATAGTGCTCGATGTGTATAGGCTTGCGAGACTTGACCTCTTCGGCTGTTAAGATGATCTTGTCTATGCGCTTACCATTCTCGTCGAATGTGAATAGGATCACGTTCTCAACATCCCCATCAGAAGTTATATCCTTGTTGGAGATATCTACAGCTCGTACGGTCAGCTCGAATGGTTGAGGACAATCCTCGATATTCTCTGCGATACAGCCAGACAAGAGAACTACCATCGACGCTATCCAAGCCGTGGTTGCTGTCTTATTGATCCATCTCTGTACGATATTCATATTAGTGTCTCAAGGGGGTGCTTAAATAAAGAGTGACAAGAGGGAGAGTCTGCAATCAAATATATCCGATCGTTAGTCTGATTTTATAGTTTGCTATGATGCTTCGTGATCTGCATATGATACAGACTCTCCGACTTCGTAGAGATGGCTCTAGAGCCACCACAACTAGACGGTGGCTCTAAAGCTATCTGTAAGGTGTGTCTACCAGACGACGTTTTGCTTGACGATGACCCAAGGTAGAACCTTGCACTTGACGTCAAGATTGGCCTTCTCTGCGGTTGGATCCTCAGGAGAGTTCGTACCAGGACCAGTGATCTTGAGCGTGATTTCGTACTTGTGGTTGCGCTCGATAGCGTTCTTAGCTTGATAACCTGAGTCGTAGCTATAGCCCTCCTTTGTCCAGTTAACAAGGACTGGATAGTAGGTTGAGTGGTCTGTCTTAGATACGATCCATCCAGCCTCTACAGCCTGTGCAGCCTGCTCGGCTGTTAGTGGAGTACCGTCAGCCTGTGTGAGCGTAGCCTTGAGGCAGAGGATGGTGGGGTGCTTGGCGTCGTTGTTCTCTAGGACATAGAAGCCCTTGCCTGTCTGTGCACCTGTCTCTGTGAGAGCCATCTTGAGCGCTGCCATCTCCTTGTAGTTAGCCTCTGCTGGAGTGTACTTATTAGCCTTCGTGCCAAAGAGCTTAACACCATAGAAGTAGTTAGCATCATCGTTAACTAGAGACTCTCCGAAGACGTTGGACTGAGCCTTAGCAACGAGACCGATCAGCTCACCCTTGTCAAACTTGACACCATAGAGAGTTGCGTAAGACTTTGCGAACTTTACTGTAAGGTTCGTCAGAGCCATACCAGCGTGGATGTGCTTGAGCTCGATAGGCTTGTCTTCAGAGATAAGATTGCCTTCACCAGCTGCGTAGCCGTAGTAGTTCTTACCCTTCTGAAGAGTAACAGATACAGGCTCAGCTGTGAGCATGAATGTACCCTGAGTAGGATCCTGATCTACTGCAGCAAGTGTGTGCGTTAGAGCCTTAACCTTGTCTAGAGAGAGACCCTGGAGGCTCTTGTCAGCATAGTTAGCTACGACGACAAGTGTCTTAGCGCCAGATGTCGTCTCGATATCCTTAACCTCTAGAGATCCATCTGTTACCTCCTTGAAGGCTACCTGAGCCTCTCCCTGATAGACCATGACGGCCAACTTCTGAACCTTCATGTCTGCGTCGCCTGCGCCATCCTCATAAGCTCTGAGGTCGGCCGACTTAACTGCGACGCTGATGGTAGCGTCTGTCTCGGACTGTTGAGGTTCGTCCTGATTCTTGTTGCACGCTGTGAAAGCAAGTGCGAGAGCCACGAGGCTCAGTAGGAAAAACTTACTCTTCATAATTCGTTGAGTTGATTAGTGGTGAATAATATAGTTTGTATTGTTTGCTATCTGCTTAGAAGTTGTCCTGCATGTAGTGTAGGAACTCATCGAGGTTGTGCTGAGCGTCGGGCAAGCCGAGCTGAGCAGCTTTGGTTAGGTAGGTACGAGCATTGTCATACTGCTCGTTGTAAGCGTAGGCGATGCCTAGGAGGGTGTAGAGCTTGCTGTTCTTCTTGTAGCGCTCTAGCAGCTTGACCGCCTGTGCATAGCGACCAGCCTCCAGGTCCATGATAGCTGCATTGGTGGCAGGCTCGACAGCATTGGGGAAGGCGTCAGCTGCAATTACCCAAGTCTGGTACCGCTCGGCACTGCCAGCAGGGTAACTATTGGCTACTAGATTGACCTCGGCTAGGCTAAGGTGTGTCGGATGTGTCTTGATTACCTCCTTGGCTTCCGTCAGGTCAAAGCCCTTGACGATGAAGGAGAAGGTTATGACGGTACGACGTAGCGGTGGGTAATAAGTCTGTAGCATCTGGGCATAAGTCTGTCCATCGTCTATAGCTCGTAGGGCTGCAGCGCGGTCGCTGGCTGGTTCCTTCTGAAGGGCCTCTAGGATCTGCTCCTTTTGGTCTAATGTACTAGCTGCTATGGCCTCTCGTAGACCATCCCAGTCTGCACCCATAGCCCTTGAGGTGTAGTGTCCCTTCAAGCGTGGACTCTTGCTAACGATATGCTGTGCGACATTGTCTACACGTCCCTGAGCTAGGCGCTTGTTAAGATCTTCGCTACCCTCAGGAGATGCGTAACCAGCTAGGGATAGGGCATCGACGGTCAAGTTCTTATTGCGTGTTAGCTCTGTCAGCTTGTCGTCGATACGCTTGATCTCAGCGCGGTTATTGCCGAGGTTCATATTGAGACTCGTCTGACTGACTGGGAAGGTAATCTGAGCTGTGAGGCTCTCCTCGCGTCTCTTGGTCTCCTCACCCTCAGGTACGAGCATCGTATAGCGATACTGAGGCTGGTATAGTGGAGCTAGTGCATTGGGTGTCAGTAGGGTGGTGTAGTCTCCCAGCTCGCACTCAGCGCAGCCGTAGCCCTTGGCACGAAAAATCAGTGAAGCATCCTTCATCCATGAGGCAAAGGGGACCTCTGCCGTGTAGTGGTAGTGCTGCTCACCGCTTTTGTTACGGATTATGTCCACCTGCTTGTCCATACGACGTAGCATGATGGCGCGTGTACGACCCGATATAGAGATCTCTGGCAGGTCGAGCTGAGCAGAGCCATCGTTGGCTTGAAGCGTCGGAACGATCTGTAGTACCGTATTGCTCTTCAGTTGCTTCATGTTGGTGAGGTCTAGGTCAAAGTCCACAACAGCCTTTGCCCCCTGTCTGGTTGCAACCGTCTGAGAAGTGGCTCTAAGCCCATCTAGTGGATTGACAGCCTCCTGAGCGATAAGCTCTGAGGGCAGCCATAGCATCGCTAGAGCAACTAATGTGAGCGTAGTGAGATGTAATATAGAGTGTTTCATGTCTTCTACTACTTTTGGTGAGTTGTACGATTAGAAGGTGTAAATCAAAGAAAGCGTTGCCTTAGTCGGTCCTAGGTAGTTTTTCTTTTCCTTGGCGACCTCTTTACCACAATGCTCGCATTGGTACTTCGTATAGTCGAAGAGTATGTAACCAGCGCTTAGGGAGGCCTCTAGATTCCAGTGCTTACCGAGCACCCACTCATATCCGTAGGTGATACCTGCACCGTAGCCCCACCCCTGTATGCGGCGGTCTTTGAGTTCTTTGAACCAACCTATAGGGAGGTTTAGCCTATTGAGATTGTAAAAGCCGACGACTCCGTGTAGACCAAAGAAGTGTCCGTTGAATGCTTCGCAGAGGAAGTAGCGGGCCTCTGGTACGACTGAGAAGTGCAGCCACTTCATACCCGTATCTTTATTGATAGGGTTGATGAAGTTGTACCCACCCGATAAGTCGAAAGTCCAGCGTGGTGCGACCTTGACCTCGAAGCCAAGATTGGGTGTAGCAGTGCCCCAATAGAGGAGATTGCTCTTGATCCCAACATCCTGCGCCGTACACCATGTTATGCAGGCAAGCAGGGAGAGAAGGAGTGAGATAAGTCTATTTTTCATACGGTTTGCAATAACGGTTTCATGACTAATCTTGAAGGGAGGCAGCTCCTGTACCTAATGTTCATCTCGTGAACGAGGTCGGTGATCTGTTTCTCTTGTTTCTGTTGCAAAATTAGGTCTCGATACCGTTAAACATCGTATCAATTGCGGACAAATGTTTATCATATTCGGACAGGATTACATGCCACAACTTATCATTTCCGGACATGACAAGTGGTTTAATATTCTGTAGTATAAGTATTTGCATGTGATAATAGGACTGATAAAGGCAAGACCTAGTATGTGTTCTTATCTCTTGACAAAGCATTAAATAACAGCCCGTATTGCATCCAAAGGACCTCGATAGACGTGAGACATCTAGTATGAGAAGTATCGTAACTAGGAAATATCGCTACTATCGGAGGGTACAGAGAGTACGAGTAGCCCGCTGTAGGGGGAGGAACCTTTTCTGGGAGCCTTAACCGCCAAGCGCACCCTCTACGGAGGTAAGCTAAGCAATGAAACTTCGGAAGAATCAAATGAAACTTCGGAAGAATCAAATGAAACTTCGGAAGAATCAAATCATAAGTCCGAAGAGTTTTGCTTTTCCTCCCTAGGGATCGAAGAGTTCCTCCGTTGGAACTGAAGAGTTCCTCCGTTGGAACCGAAGAGTTCCACCCTTGGAACCGAAGAGTTCCACCCTTGGAACCGAAAAGTTCCTGCCTTGGAACTAAAAAGTTCCAAGAGGGGAACTGTTTTTGGAACTCATATGTATTTCGAAAACAAGACGATACAATCGCCACGCACCTCACGAGTAGCCCTTTGTAGGGACGCTCGGTCGAGCGTCCGTTCCCGTTAAAACTACGATGCTGTAACCTTTGATACAACGGACGCACAGACCGTGCGTCCCTACAAAGGACTACACGTCTCGCTTTGATGGGAATGGATTCCCTCCCGCTATACACCGAGCCGTGCCTCCCAGCTGATCGGGAAAGCACGGCTCGTGTCTCTTTGGCGTAAGGGTCAAAAACGGATTTGTGAGGCGAACCCTTTTATTTTTGGGCTGTCATGATCTTTCTCTGATCTCTATACTTGGAGGGCGATACTTCGCAGATGCTCTTGAAGGATCGAGAGAAGTTGGAGTAGGTATCGAAGCCACTCTGGAAGGCAATGTCTGAAAGGCTCATCTCCGAGTCCTGATCCATCAGCTCACACGCCTTCCGTATCTTGAGCCGTAGTATATAAGCGGAGGGAGCATAGCCCGTGAGTGCCTTCATCTTGCGGTGTAGTTGCCGACTACTCATATACAGACTGGCGGCAATCTCCTCCACGTTGGTATTCTTATTTAGTGTGATCTGCTGATCCACTATCGTAGACACTTTGGTCAGGAAGGTGATATCGGTCTCTTCTAGCTTAGTTGTTTCTGGCTCGTCCTCTTCTTGCCCCTTGATGACTATCTGAGCGAATTTCTGGCGTAGCGTCTTGCGACTATCGAGCAGTCGCTCTACCTGCATGCGCAGCTCTGTAGTGTTAAAGGGCTTAGTGAGATAGGCATCTGCTCCAGCCTCTATACCCTTGATGCGCTCTTCCTCGGAGACCTTTGCGGTGACGACAATAATCGGTATATGGTTTACGACCTCATTACTGCGTATCTGTCGGCACAAGTCTAGTCCATTGAGACCAGGCATCATCAAGTCAGTAATGATGATGTCTGGAACTAGCTCCACGGCTCTCTTGAAGCCCTCCTCTCCGTCTGTCGCATAGGATACACTATACTGCTCCTCAAACTGAGATCCGATATAGGAGGCTATGTCGTGATTGTCCTCTATGATGAGCAGACGGCATGGATCGTCTTGTTCACACTCACTATCTTCTAGGTCGGTCTCTATATGTGGTAGCAGAGGCGTATTGGTCGCAGCAGATATGGTTTGCTGTGGAGTAGTTTGATCATTGATGATGGGCACGATGATGTGGAAGGTCGTTCCCTCACCAAGCTTGCTCTCTAGGGTGATCTGCCCTTTGGAAGCTTTGACGATCTGCTTGACTAAAGCCAGCCCTATGCCTGTGCCAATGTACTTGGAGTCTCCCTCAGCTTGATAAAATGGCTCGAAGGCATGCTCCACGGTCTCGCTATCCATCCCATGACCTGTATCGGCCACATCTATATATATGGAGTCTTCAACACGCCATAAGGAGATGCTGATCTTGCCATGCGGAGGAGTGAACTTGAAGGCGTTGGAGAGCAGGTTGTTGAAGACCTTATTAACATAGTCTGGTACGAAGCTCATCTCTACCTGATCCTGAGGCTGGTAGATTAGCTCTATGTCTCGACTGAGAGCGTAGTCGCGATAGGAGTCGACGATCATAGCAATGTGTGCCGTGACATTGCCTCGACAACTACGAGAATCGCCTATTGAGGACTTAATCTTAGAGATGTCTAGTAGCTGGTTAATGAGCGTAAGCAGTCCCTGCCCTTGTCGCTCTATGCTTTTCGCCCGCTCTCTGATCTGCCCGGACTCCTCTTGCTGTAGCTCTTGACTCAGTCCTAAGATGATGGTCAGAGGGGTGCGAAACTCGTGGGTGATATTGGTAAAGAAGTTCTCCCGCATAGAGGACATCTTCTTTAGCTTCTTATGGCTACGACGTTGTATCCGCTGTACGTAAAAGAAGAAGCCTAGCGCCCCGAGGAGGAGTAGTCCTATGACGGTAAAGGTGATGTTTTCTAGATGTCGCTCTGCCCGCTCATGCTCTAGTATGAGCTTCGCTTCATTCATCTTCTTGTTTTGAAAGTATCGCTCAATGTTGAGACTGGTGTTTTGCATCTGATTGATCTTGTCCATATCTAAGATGCTCTGCTTCATCTCAGTCGCCCGCTCGTAGGCATCTAGTGCTGCGCGCCAGTCACCGTGACGCTTGTAGTACTTATAGTATAAGGTATAGATATCGGCTAGGTGCTCCTTGTCTTCTATCTTCTCTGCATTGCTCCGTGCTTGATCGAGGTACTGTAGCATCTGAGCATCGTCTCGTGTAGCATTGTGTACGCTAGCTAGCGCTACGAGCAGGTTGAGTTTGTGCCACTCATCTCTAGAGCCTCGCATCAGTTGGTAACCAGCCTCATACTCCTGAACTGCCTTGTCATACTGCTGCGCTTGCTCATAGAGGGAGCCGAAATAAGAGTGACAGAGAGCTATGCCTAGGGTACTCTCAGCCTTCTGGTTGGCCTCCATGGAGTACCTATAGTACACCCATGCAGAGTCTATCTCACCACGATGCTCGAAGATAGATCCTAGATTGGCATAGTTGATGGCTACTCCCACCATACTGCCCAGCTGCTGCTCTACGACTAAAGCTTTGCGTAGAGCGCTGTCGGCACGCTCATAGTTGCCGAGCGTGAGGTAAATGTTGCCTAGCCCGTTGAGAGACTTTGCCTGATTCTTGATGGCGACAAAAGAGGTGTCCGTAGTAACCTTGCAGAGGCTCCACGCCTGGTAATGATACTCCTGAGCAATATCGAGGATGCCCATTCGTCGGTAGTCTGTACCTACATTATTCAGTGCTTGCACCCACTCCAGCGTGTCTAAGATAGACTCCGCCTGTTTCAAGCCCTCACTATGTGTCGTTAGCGCCCTGTCAAAGTCACTCTCATTGCGAAACCTATCTCCCAACACTCTCAGAGCGACAATGCTCCCGAGGATGTCGCCCTCACGTTCTAATCGCACCTGCAGTCTAGTAAGAGAGTCGATGTCTCGTGCAGCCCGCACTAGGCTATCGGCAACCTGACGCTCTGCTGCAGTAAATGTGATGGAGTCCCTCTGCTTGCAAGATGAGGCAAGCAGACAAACAATCACGAGGAGAGACGATAGTATGCCTAGGGGCTCTCTTTTCATCTTTATGGTACTTGGGGTGGGGACCTGTAGTCTCATCTTGACGACTTTTAGGTTGGTATGATTATAAGCGGCGGGTGAGGGCGGGTAGGACACTGCGCATCCAGTCGGTGTAGTCGCCTGCGACGATGTGGTCGTGCGCGTGGTTGACTAGGTCGAGGTAGAAGGCGATGTTGTGGATACTGGCAAGGGTGAGCCCTGTAATCTCTTGCGCCTTAAATAAGTGGTAAAGGTAGGCGCGAGTATATCGGTGATCGGTTGATGCGGTGCCCTCGGGGTCTATCGGCTCGTGACAGGTGCGCCACTTGGCATTGCGTATGTTGATCGTGCCTTGCCAGGTGAAGAGCTGGCCATTGCGAGCGTTGCGCGTGGGCATGATGCAGTCAAACATATCGACTCCTCGTGCGATACCCTCTAGTATGTTGGCTGGCGTACCGACGCCCATGAGGTAGCGCGGCTTATCCTTGGGGAGGATGCTATTGGTCAGCTCGATCATCTCGTACATCTTGTCGGTAGGCTCGCCGACGGCTAGTCCACCGATAGCATTGCCTGGGGCGCCTAGCGAAGCTATATGCTCTGCCGCACGACGTCTTAGGTCGGGGTAGACACATCCCTGCACAATGGGGAAGAGTGCCTGCTCATAGCCATAGAGAGGCGGTGTATGCTCGAGGTGCTTGATGCAGCGGTCGAGCCACTGCTCGGTGGTGTCTAGCGACTGCTTGGCATAGGCGTAGCTGGCATCTCCTGGGCAGCACTCGTCGAACGCCATCATAATGTCTGCCCCTATGGCACGCTCTATCTCCATAACCCGCTCGGGGGTGAAGAGGTGCCTGGAGCCGTCGATGTGCGAGGCGAAGGTGACTCCCTCGGGTGTGATGCGTCGCATGGCTGCTAGCGAGAAGACTTGGTATCCTCCACTATCTGTTAGTATGGGCTTGCTCCAGGTACCGAAGCAGTGCAGGCCGCCTACCTCTTTGAGTATCTCTATGCCGGGACGCAGGTAGAGGTGGTAGGTATTGCCGAGGATGATCCGAGCATCGGTCTCCTGCTCCATCTGCTCCATCGTGACCGCCTTGATGGCTCCCGCGGTACCCACAGGCATGAAGACGGGGGTCTGTATATCTCCGTGGGCGGTCTTGATGACTCCAGTGCGTGCGTCGCTATGGGGGCAAGTATGATCTATGGTGAACTGCATAGTGCCAGTGTGGGGGAGGATTAAATCTTTAGGTCAAAGCCGATGGTCAGCATCTCGTAGATCTGTAGGCGAGATCTATTCTCAGGGGTGAGCGGTACGGCATCGTCGTAGCGTAGCAAGACGTTGACACGTGTGGAGATGTAGCGGCTGAAGGCAAAGACGAGAGAGTTCTCAAACTCGGTCTCGATACGCTTGTAGCTGGTATTGTAGTAGAGTCGCGACTCCCAAGCGAAGGTGTCGGTGAAGTCCCAGATCATATTGGCGCGGAGCATAGATCCG
>QWCK01003864.1_pt1 | contig 15683 bp, 11 predicted proteins | sample 1972571 | NCBI WGS metagenome assembly QWCK01 (sample SAMN09866710, study PRJNA288562) | Human gut metagenome isolate term2_stool, whole genome shotgun sequencing... | isolation source: gut | host: Homo sapiens | place: USA: California
CTTGAATATCATTATCCAAAGTCATCGAACATGATGCTCTCCTTTTCCACACCAAGTGAGTCGAGATATTCGGTAACGGTCTTGATCAGCATAGGTGGTCCACAGAGATAGTATTCACAGTCTTCGGGGGCTTCGTGGTTTTTCAGATAAGTGTCACGAATGCAATTCACAGCAAAGCCTGTGTAATAATCCACTCCGGCCGCGTCGGCCTTAGGATCCTGACGGTCGAGTGAAAGGTGGAAATGGAAATTGGGGAACTCTTTCTCCAATGCCCAGAAATCCTCCAGGAAAAAGGCTTCTGACAGCGCACGTGCACCGTAGAAGAAGTGCATCTCACGGTCTGTGGTATGCAATGTCTTGGTCATATACATAATCTGGGCACGCAGCGGAGCCATCCCTGCGCCACCGCCGATCCATATCATCTCCTTTTTGGAGTCGAAGTGTGGATGGAAATCACCGTATGGGCCACTCATGAGAACCTTGTCTCCCGGTTTCAGGCTGAAGATATAAGACGACCCGATGCCTGACGGTACGTCCTGGAAGCCCACCTGCGGACGTGGCAGGAAGGGAGTGGTGGCAATGCGAACGGTCAGCGTGATGACATCGCCCTCGGCAGGATAGTTGGCCATAGAGTAGGCACGGACGGTGTCCTCAGGATTGCTTGCCTTGAGAGAGAAGATGTTAAATTTCTTCCAAGCGTCTATGTATTCTTCGCCAATAAGCTCTTTGTCGAAGTCTTTGTCATAGTCGATACTGTCGTAGGCAGGAATCTTGATTTGTGCATACGACCCCGGTATAAAGTCCATGTGCTCGCCTGGAGGAAGAGCCACCTTGAACACTTTGATGAAAGAAGATACGTTCTTGTTGGAAACCACGGTGCATTCCCACTCCTTAACGCCCAGTATCGATTCGTTAATTTTGATACGAAAATCTCCTTTTACCTTGGTCTGGCAGCCCAGACGCCAGTGTTCCTTGACTTGTTTGCGGGTGAAGTGCGACTTTTCTGAGTCCAGAATCTCACCACCGCCCTCGAGCACTTGGCATTTGCATTGGGCACAACTGCCCTTGCCTCCACAGGCAGAAGGTAGGAAGATACCGTTGGCATTGAGCGTGGACAGTAGACTGTCGCCCTGTGATACTTCTATGGTTTTTTTGTCATTGATGGTAATTTTAACTTTGCCGCTGGGGCTTAAGTAGTTTTTAGCCACAAGCAGGATGATGACCAGCAAAAGTATCACCACCAAAAATACTCCGACACTATTTAATATAAAACTCATGTTCTTATCGTATTTCTTATATGTTAAGACCGGAGAAGCACATCATGGCCATGGCCATGAGCCCCACCGTAATAAAGGTAATGCCAAGCCCCTGAAGCGGTTTGGGTACGTCGCTGTATTGCATCTTTTCACGGATTGCGCCCATCAGGACAATGGCCAGCAGCCAGCCCAGTCCGGAGCCAAGAGCATAGACCACGGCATCGAGAACCGATCCGATATACTGCGAGCTTGCAGGATCCATGTTGATGCGCTGCTGCATAAAGAGCGATGCTCCCATGATGGCACAGTTCACCGCGATCAAAGGGAGGAAAATACCCAGCGAGGCATAAAGCGATGGCGAGTAGCGTTCCACCACCATCTCTACGATCTGCACGATACCGGCAATAACTGCAATGAAAAGAATGAAACTCAGATAGGATAGCCCCATCGGGTCGAGCACTTTGGTTTGCAAAATGTAGTCTACGGGGACTGTTACCAGCAACACAAATGTTACGGCCATTCCTAACCCGAATGAGGTTTTCACATTCTTGGAGACGGCAAGGAACGAACACATGCCGAGGAAGAATGCGAAAATCATATTGTCCACAAAGATGGACCTGAAGAATAAGCTAATGAGATGTTCCATAATTATTTATTGTCCTCTTCTTTATAGAAATAAGCTCGATGAACCCAGATAACACATCCTACGAGAATCAGTGCCATGGCCGGCATGGTCATCATGCCGTTGTTGATATAGCCCAAGTCGTAGAAGGTTTGGGGTAGAACCTGAAAGCCGAAGAGTGTTCCACGGCCTAAAAGTTCGCGAAAAAAGCCCACGATGACCAAGATGAGGGCATAGCCCAGTCCGTTACCGATTCCGTCAAGGAAACTCGGCCACGGCTTGTTCATCATGGCAAACGCCTCGAGGCGACCCATCAGGATACAGTTGGTGATGATTAGGCCTACGTATACCGAAAGCTGCACGCTCACATCGTAAGCAAAAGCCTTGAGCACTTGGCTGACGATGGTTACTAAGGCAGCCACCACCACCAATTGTACGATGATGCGGATTCGCATGGGAATGGTCTTGCGAATGAGCGAGATAATCACATTGGCGAATGCCGTGATAACGGTTACGGCAAGTCCCATCACAACGGCTGGCTTGAGCTGCGATGTCACAGCCAGCGCAGAACAGATGCCAAGCACCTGGACGAGGACGGGATTGTCCAGGCTGAGCGGGGCGCCCAGCACCTCTTTATTTTGTTTTGAAAATAATGCCATAGTCTTTATTTTTCATTTAAGAATTTCATATACTTACCGAATCCCTCCTTAAACATATCGGTGACACCATTGGATGTGAGTGTGGCTCCGGTAACCATGTCCACCTGTGTAGCAGGGTCGTCAATCTTCTTGACGGCAGCCAACGCAATGTCAGTGTTGTTGCCTTCTTTAAAGAGTTTTTTGCCTTGGAACTGTTGTTGCCATTTCAGGTTGTCTTTGATTTCAGCTCCCAGACCAGCGGTCTCTCCCTCATGATTGAAGTATGCACCATAAACGGTAGCTTTGTCTTCGTTTAATGCTACGAAAGCATTGATTGGCCCCCACAATCCCATACCGTAAACCGGTATAACATATTTGGTTTGGCCATCTACATTGCAGACAAATAGTGCCAGTCGGCCAGACTTATAGTCAGCAGAGTTAAGTTTGAATCCAGCAGACGTACCGCCTTGGGTTCCGGGCTCGACAATCGTTCCGTTCTCATCAATAATCCGATCTGCCACAACCACTTCCTTGTATTTGGCTGCTGCCGACGCATCGTCAAGATCGCGGATGTTCAAAGAATAGAGAATCTGCTTTTGCTTGTCGAGCGCCACATTAATGTCCTGCTGTGGCTTGAGGGCTTGGAATACCACGGCCAACAATAGGGCAACAATAACCACCAAGACAACAGAATAAATAATAGTATAAGAATTTGAATTTGTTTTCATACCTTGTCCTCTTTATTTGTTTGCAGCACGCTTGGCACGTTTGGAAATGTTGGAGTCTACCACGCAATAGTCAATGAGCGGTGCAAACATGTTACCGAAGAAGATGGCAAGCATCATACCCTCCGGATAACCGGGGTTCATAACACGAACGATAATGGCCATGGCACCGATAAAAAATCCGTAAATCCACTTGCCGACCTCAGTACGTGCTGATGTGACGGGGTCGGTGGCCATGAAGACGGCACCAAAGCAGAAACCTCCCAGCACGAGATGTTCATACCACGGTGTTGTGTTCGTTCCGGTTGCTGTGAATATCAAAGCCATGACAATGCCGCCAACGAAGACGCTGAGCATGGTTTTCCAGCTTGCGATGCCTGTCCACAACAACAAGATGGCACCCAAAGCAATGGCAATGACGGACGTCTCGCCAATGGAACCGGGGATGAAACCATACACCATGTCGGCCAAGGATGCTGTGGGAACATGGTTAACAGCCATCTCGCCCAATGGGGTGGCAGCCGTGAATGTATCGGGGAGTGTGTAGCCCAGACCGAAAATAGACTTCTGTGCCACCCAGACTGTGTCGCCAGTCATCTGACTGGGATAAGAAAAGAACAGGAACATGCGTGCGGCAATGGCCACATTGAAAATGTTCATACCCGTTCCGCCAAAGATTTCTTTACAGAATATAACCGAGAAAGCTACGGCCAGGACAAGTGTCCATAACGGGGTGTTGATGGGAATAATCATCGGTATGAGAATACCCGACACGAGAAAACCTTCTTGGATTTCCTCTTTTTTCCACTGTGCCCAAGCAAACTCGATGCCCAGACCTACAATGTAGCTGACAAGAATCTTTGGCAACACAGCCAAAAATCCGTAGAAAAACAGAGCGAAGAATCCTGTTTCAGACAATCCGCCTGCTGCCAGGGCATTCTGGTAGCCCACATTATACATACCAAAGAGCAAGGCCGGTATCAACGCGATAACCACCAAGCTCATGATACGTTTCGAATCGATGGCATCGTGGATGCTCACTCCTGACTTTGATGTCGCATTGGGCACAAACAGGAATGTGTCGAATCCATCATACATGCTTTGAAAAGCGTGGAACTTGCCACCTTCCTCAAAGTGAGGTCTGATGCCTTCAAAATATTTCTTTAATGAACTCATTGTTGCAAATTAATAATTTATATGCTTATAGAATAAGAAAGATTACGCATTTTCCTTGCGGAGAATGTCTAACCCTTCTCGCACAATTTTTTGCAGGGGGAGTTTGGAGGAGTCGACGAACTCAGCCACGGCAAAATCTTCCGGGCTTACCTCGTAAATGCCAAGTTGCTCCTGCTTGTCAATGTCTCCTGCAATAATCGACTTGATAAGAAATTCACCGTAGATATTCATGGGCAGTACTTTGTCGTACTCACCACTCATGATGATATGTCGCCTGCCACCCTTGATGCGGGCATCGAGGTCATATTCACGGTTTTTGCCCTGCAACCAAGTGAAGTAGCTGCGTGAGGTCGAGAAGTCATTTGTGCGTGGCAAGATCCATCCCAACATCTCGTCCTTGTCGTCTCCTTCGGGAATAACCGTCACCTCAGATGTATGGGCACCAAGATAGTCACCAAGCTCGGCGACGGAACCCGTGAGGGGGTTGCCATTGATAATGCGAATATGATCAGACTGAATAAGCCTCCCGTTCAGGATGTCGGCAAGCGGCGTGCCCACAAGCACATCGGTGTAAGCTGCCTCGGTTATCTGACTCCCGGCTATCGCTATGGTGCGCCGCAAGTCAACTTTGCCAGTCAGGAACAGGCGCCCGAAGAAAATTACGGCCGAAGGATCAACGGTCCATACAACTTCGCCTACATTAACTGGAGATAAATGGTTTATCTGGACGCCAACATTGCCAGCCGGACAGTCCCCATCAAATACCGTTACTGTTGCATCCCGAACTTCAGTAAGTGCTTTTGCGTTTTGTTCCGCTCCAATGCCAAGAAATACCGGAGCAATTTTAGACAGTGCAGTGATTCCCACTTGGAAAGCCTGCTCATTGCCCTGAAGTTCAAATTCAAAATCCCCGGCCAAAGGCATGTCACGCAAAGCAGATACAAATATGCCTTTAGGGGTTGTGTCCGGAGTGGTAGAAACTGCGTACGGCAGTTGGTTGATATAACCAAAAAGACCGGCGTTGAGCAAAGATTGCTTTACCTCATCAGCAGTTAGCGACGCAATATCCTTGATTCCAAAATCGTGATATTCCTGATGTTCGTCTGCTTTGATCTTCACGCAAAGCACTTTGCGACGCTCGCCCCGCAACACTTCGGTGACTGTTCCGCTTACAGGGGATGAGAATTTGACATCCGGACAAGCTTTGTTAACAAACAGGGGTTCGCCGGCAAGCACATGATCTGCTTGCTTAACAACTACTTTTGGAGTAATGCCAACAAAAAACTCGGGCATTAAACCATACTCCTGAGAGTCCTGTGTCGATAATTTCTTTTCTCTGGCTTTCCCCTTCAAGTTTAACTTCAAGCCTTTTCGCAACTTAATTACATTTGCCATAGAAAATCCATAATTGTAAATTGATAATATAATGTTTAATGTACTAACTTCGAGAAGCCTAATCCGCTTGTCGATGCAAATTTACTCAAAAATAACATAAATGAGATAAAAACCACGCTTTTATTTCCTATTTGAACTCAATTTTTTTAAATTTGCATGCCAATTGAAAACGATAAAACATAGCATTAACGTTCTTATATGGGCTATTGTGAGCCTGTGTTTGATCGCTTTGCTCCTTGTAAACTTGCCTGTGGTACAGTCGCATTTGGGGTCACAGATAGCCGATGTACTGTCTCAGAAGCTAAACACAAGGGTAGATATGGGGCGTGCGAGTTTAGGATTGTTTAACAGAATCATTATTGATGATGTTAATATCCAAGACATGAAGGGGCATGATATGTTGCAAGCCACACGCATCTCGGTCAAAGCAGACCTGATATCCCTGCTCCAAGGTCGTATCTCTATTACTTCTGCACAGCTTTTTGGCATGAAAGCCAATTTTTATAAGGAGACCGCTCAAAGCAAGCCCAACTTCCAATTTGCACTCGATTCACTTGCTTCTAAGGATACTTTAAATCATCAACCGTTGGATTTGGAGCTTAAGAGTTTGATTATCAGACGTGGGAATATCTGTTGGAATCAACTTGACAAGCCTCGCAAGCAATCGTTTGACACGCATCATCTCAATGTCAAGAATCTGAGTTCTCATATTATTTTGAATGCATTGCGGGATGATTCCATCAATCTCAAACTCAAAAGGATTTCATTTACAGAGGCTTCGGGCCTAAACATCAAGTCGCTTGCTTTTAAGTTGGTGGCTAACAGGCATCGGGCTTTGTTGAGTGGATTGAACCTATCCATGCCCTCCTCAGAGCTTCATATGGGTAATGTTATCGCTACATATAGATTTGACGGCAATCAGATTAATCCCGCTACTTTACAGTTAAATGGCAGCGTTAGGGAATCATATATAACGCCTAAAGACTTAAGGAGCCTTGATCCTAGGTTAGACAAATTTGCCAGTCCTGTTGTGCTAAGTTCTATTTTCTCGGGAACAAACAAAAGTCTGCATTGTCATAAACTTGACGTGGTTGTACCTCAGGAGGGAGTTGCACTTTCTTTAAATTCGCTCGCCAACATTAAACTTTCACTCTCAGGCTCTGTCCATTTCACAAAATACAAGCCCCAATGGAATGCCAATATTTCCTATTTGACCATGAATGAAGATGGACTGAAACTACTTGGAAGCAACATACCCGAAGCAATTGGGCGGATGAATAGCATCAACTATCGTGGACAGGCAAAAGGACTTGGCAAAAACTTTAGCACTCAGGGTGTTCTTCGCTCAGAGGCTGGCAATGCCAACATAACGGCAGAGGTGAGGGACGACGTGTTTACAGGACACGTAGACACCCAAGGTCTCAATTTGCGTCAGATACTCAATAACGATAAATTTGGGAAATTGGCCACTAACATTCATGTTGAGGGAAATATAAAGCGAATGCAATACAGGGCAAAAGGCAATGTCTCGCAAATAGTTTACAATCAATACGACTATCGCAACATCACAGTTGATGGCAGCTATAACAATGGCACGTTTGATGGACAGATCAGTATAGACGACCCCAATCTTATGGCCAATGCCAAGGGTAAGCTCAACACAAACAACAAGAACATGTCGGCCAATCTCACTGCAAAGGTCAGGCGCTTTAATCCGACAGCACTACATTTGCATCATGACAAGTTGGGTAACGCTACCTATAGTGGTAATCTAATTGCATCGTTCACAGGAAATTGCCTGAACACAGCTACCGGAAATCTATATCTTACGGACTTCACCAAAACAACGGACAAAGACGAATACAGGCTCAACTCGTTCAGTTTGCAAGCTTGGAATAATAAGCAGGGACATTATCTCACATTGCGCAGTGACTTTGCCGATGCTGACTTGACCGGACGCTTTGACTATTCCACACTCATGCAAAGCGTAAAAAATGCTATTGTAAGTAGACTCCCAAGCATTCAACAGCTTACTCCTATACAGTTTAAGAAGACACAAGCCAACAATTTCAACCTGAAAGCAACCGTAAAACGTAGTGATTGGTTACATCAACTTTTGGAAACACCCATTGAAATCATCGAACCAATGCGCATTAACGGAAGTCTGAAAAGTGAGACTGACGATATAAGTGCGGATGTCTTTGTTCCGAATATCATATACAATAACATACCTTATAAAAATGTGTCGGTCGTCATTAAATCACCCGACAATAAACTGAATGCCGATATCAGTGCCATGAAAATGGATATTGACGGAGTTGGTATGGAATATAGAGTGGAGGCATCAGCAAGCAATGACCAGCTCGCCTCTGTTTTGACAGTAGACAATCATGCACGTAGGCACCGTCTGTCGGGAAGACTCAACTCCATCATCGGCTTTTCTAAAGGCGACGAGGGGCAGGCCGAAGCTCATATGGCGATACAAAGATCAAATATTAGTATTGGTGACAGCACCTTCACGATACATCCTTCTAACATTGTCTATAGCAAAAATCGATTGGTGGTTAACAACTTTGCTATCACAGGGAAGAATCAATATGTCAAGGTCAATGGTATTACAACCAAGAACACCAACGACTCGCTGATGGTGGATCTGAATGATGTAAATGTGAGCTATATCCTTAATTTGGTCAATTTTCACGCTGTTGAATTTAGTGGCAGTGCTTCTGGCAGGGGATACATTTCGAAAGTGTTTGATAATCCCGAAGTAAGAGGAATGCTTCATATCAACAATTTTCGTTTCGAAGGAGGACGAATGGGCAATCTTCAAGCGAATGTAAATTGGAATCGTGAATTGGAACAGGTTGATATCCACGCACAGGCCACAGACACTATGCAGACGATCACGGCTACACCACGACGGCGCATGACAAAAATTCAAGGCTATGTGTCGCCCAAACGAAACTATATGGATTTGGGTATAGAAGCCAATAACACCCGCGGAGAATTTGTAGGCACCTTTTGTGAGAGCTTCATGGATCATGTTGATCTCACGGTAAACGGTGCGGTACGCTTATGGGGTGACTTGGGAGACCTCAACCTGACCGGTGAGCTGTTAGCCAATGGCAAGTTAGGCATTACGCCATTGAACACCACGTACACGCTGCGTAACAGCATCATACGCTGTCTCATTAATGAAATTCAGTTTCCCAATGATACCATTTACGACCGCAATGGTAATGTGGGAGTCGTGTCAGGTAGCTTGTATCACGACCATTTGTCCAATATGAGTTATGACATCAACGTTCAAGCCAATCACCTGCTGGCATATGATCAGGGACCATCATACGGTAGCACGTTCTACGGCACGGTTTATGGTACGGGACAAGTGGATATCAAGGGTAAATCCGGAGACTTAATCATTGATGCCAATGTAACGCCTGAAGAACATTCACAAATTGTATACGACGTGTCGTCGCCCGATGCCATAGGCTCACAGGAATTCATACATTGGAGTTCGAGAGACTCTGCTAATATCATAACTCCAGGCACACGCTTGCCATCTGCCCACCCCGACAGTATCATTGAAGATGATGATATGGCAGACTCGCCGACGGATATACACATGAATTTCGTGATCAACGCCACGCCGGATGCCACGCTGAAAGTTCTCATGGACAAGACGACGGGTGATTATATCGCTCTCAATGGGTCGGGAGCACTACGTGTTGCTTACTACAACAAAGGTGATTTGGATATTTTTGGCAATTATTTGATTGACAAAGGTGTGTATAATCTGACGATACAAAATATACTCAAGAGGAAGTTCAACTTTGCACAAGGTAGTAGCATTATATTTGGAGGCGACCCGGCAGATGCTAATATAAACCTCAAGGCACTATACGCACTCAACTCCGTGAGTCTGTCCGACCTGCAAATCGGGCGCAGTTTCTCTGGCAATAATATCAAGGTAAACTGCATTATGAACATTTCCGGCACCCCAAACATGCCCAAGGTCGAGTTTGATTTGGATATGCCCACCATTGGCACCGATGTCAAACAGATGATATACAGCTTGATAAACAGCGAAGAAGAAATGAACCAGCAGGTGCTCTATTTGCTGGCCGTAGGACGTTTCTATGCTCAGGGGACTAACAATGCGGGCACTAACGATGCTGATAACCGCACGAGTTTAGCCATGCAAAGCATTCTAAGTGGACAGATTAGTCAACAACTCAATTCGGTATTGGGCTCTGTAGTAAAAGACACCAACTGGAACCTTGGAGCCAATATTTCTCCGGGCGACGAAGGATGGAACAATGCTGAATATGAGGGATTGCTGAGCGGCCGCATGCTCAATAATCGCCTGTTGTTTGATGGACAGTTTGGCTATCGCGACAACAAAAATACAACGGCTTCCTTTATAGGCGACTTTGACCTGCGCTACCATATTATCCCCAGTGGCAACCTTAGCATACATGTGTACAACAAAACCAACGACCGATATTTTACACGAAACTCTCTCAATACACAAGGCTTGGGATTCATCATTAAGAAGGACTTTGACAGTTGGCGGTCCCTTTTCAGATGGAAAAAGAAAAAATAAGGAGCGTTATGACTTCGCTGTTTCTCACAGGTCTGAGCCAAACTCTTGAATAGCAACATGCATCTTCATTTTACAGATTTTATAAATTTATTCATAGTTTTCTGCTTAGTATTTTGCAAATTGAAACTAAAACATTAACTTTGTATTTGATTTGTAATTCAAGGACCATCAATATAATTTAGATTCAAAAAGCATGGCACATAACATTTTCAAAGGATTAGGCATTGCTTTGGTTACACCTTTTAGCAGTGACGGGGAGGTAGACTACAAAGCTTTGAAAAGGCTTGTTGAGTATCAGCTTGATAATGGTGCCGACTTCTTATGTATTTTGGCTACCACATCCGAGACTCCCTGCCTGACCAAAGAAGAGAAGGATCATATTACAAATCTTGTAAAAGAAGAGGTTCGCGGACGCGTGCCCATTCTGAAATATTGCGGCGGAAACAATACGTCTGCCGTCACTAAGGAAATACGGGACACAGATTGGAGTGGTATTGATGGAATATTAAGTATCTGCCCGTATTATAACAAGCCGTCTCAGGAAGGACTTTATCAGCATTTCAAGGCAATTTCAGCTGCAAGTCCCCTGCCTGTAGTTATGTACAATGTGCCAGGCCGTACCGGCGTAAATATGAGTTCGGCCACAACCGTGAGGATAGCCAGAGACTGCCCAAACATTGTAGCCATCAAGGAGGCTTCGGGTAGTTTGGAGCAAGTTGACGAAATTATCAAGAATAAGCCAGATAACTTTGATGTTATTAGCGGTGACGACGCACTTACCTTTTCCATGGTAGCCAGTGGTGCCGCGGGTGTCATATCGGTTATTGGCAACGCTCTACCCAAGCAGTTCTCCCGCATGATCCGTCTTGAATTTAATGGTGAGTATGAGCCTGCCCGCAAAATCCATCATATGTTTACTGAGTTATACAGTCTTTTGTTTGTGGATGGCAATCCAGCCGGAGTCAAAGCATTGCTCAACGATATGGGTTTCATAGAAAACATTCTTCGCCTTCCATTGGTTCCGACAAAGATTGAAACCAAACAGAAAATGGCAGAAATCCTAAAGAAGATGACCATCTGAGTCATCTTCTTTCAGCTCGCATAGGTCCTCCTGCATGCAGCCTCACACGCCTTTTGCGAAGTTTTGTCTACAGGTTTGAGCCATACCGGGAGGCCATATGCAGGTGCTAATCTTTATTTCAACGTACCGTTCTGATAGAACTTCAGCAAATCGATGTTCAGTATCGCAAGATATTTTGCCTGAAGTTCTGCCTGCTGTGCCTTCATCAGCGCATCCTTGCCATTCATTAGCTCGATGGTGTTCTTCAGGTTAAGCCGAAACTGCTCGCTCAGTAATTCATAGCTCACTTGAGCAGAATGCGCACTAATTTTTGCACTCCTGAACTTCTCCTGATTGTTCAGGGCTTGCAACCAATAGTTTTCTATCGTGGAATAAAGGGTGGTTTGTTGTTCCTTCAAGTCGAGTTCAAACTCCTGCTTGGATAGCAAGGCCTTGTTTACAGCTGTTTTTGTCTGTCGGTTGTCAAAAATAGGCACGCTCACCGACAAACCACCATTCACACCAAAATTGTTTTTCAACTGCGCGCCCCATGCGTTGTTGTTCATCGATGTGGTGTTGGTTCCCACGCCAACATTGGCTGCAACTGTTGGCAATTTTAGAGCCTTGGCTATCTTGATATTCAGGTCGCTGCTCTTGATACCGAGCATCGCATTTCTGATCTCGGGTCTGCTGTTCAGCGCATTCTCATATACCACAGTAACGCCGGGGATAGCTTGCAAAGCCATGTCATCGGTTGCAAGCGGAACGATCACGTCAAATTCTTCCTGGTCGGTAATCTGCAGCAGTTTTTTCAGTTGTCGCTTATAATCCCTTAAATTGCTCTCAGCCTGTACCAGTGCATACTCGTCCTGCGCACGTTGAGCCGTAAGCTGTGCCAAGTCGGCCTTGCTCATGCTCCCGACATTGACAAACTCCCGACCGCGTTCCTCGTTTTTCATTGATGTCTCAAGAGTTTGCTTATTGACGTTGACAGCCTCTTTCGAATACAATATCTGAACATAGAGCTGAGCTATCTGCTCCTGTATGCTGTTGGCCGTGATGGCACTGTCGAGAGCAGCCTGGTCGGCCACCAGTTTGTTCGCCTTGACCTGGTTGCGGTTGCGTCCGCCGTTCCATACCGTCCAACTGCCGCTCACCACATACGATCCATTGTAGTAAGCTTTGTCCACGCTGGCCTGCACTTTGTCGCCGGCAATCTTATAGCTACCGGTTTCAGGCCAGGGGCTGTAGGTTACGTTTTGTGAAGTAGACGCAGAAAGTGAAGGCAGCAAGGCCGCTTGGCTCAACTTCACGTCCTCCAGTGCACTCAGACGTTTGATGCTGGTTTTTCGAAGCGAGATATTGTTGCTCAAGGCATACTCAATGCATTGCTGCAACGTCCACTGCTTGGCTTCTGACACTACTGGGAGTCCAACCAGCATACAGGTAACGGCAGACACCACGAATGATCTATTCATACTCTATCAATTGATTATCATGTTCAGTTGTTTGACAGACAGAACAAGAAAAAAGTATATTCCAATTCTAAAATATTAACATTGATTAGCGGAACTGTTGCCTCACATCACCATTTGGAAAATTCACTTCGCACCATCTCCCTGGTTTGCTCCCTGTGCACAGTGTTTTTAGGAGAAGTCGTGAAGACGGGCTATATATTTGCCCAGAATATCAAACTCAAGGTTTACCACGCTTCCCACCTGTATATCGCAAAAGTTGGTGTTCTCAAACGTATAGGGGATAATGGCTACCTTGAAACTGTTGTCAGTTGGCTCGCATACAGTAAGCGAAACACCATTAACGGTTACAGACCCCTTGTCTACCGTGAAATATCCGCGACGAGCCATAACCTTGTCAAGAGGATACTCGAATTTAAAATAGGTAGAACCATCGGCATCTTCCATCGCCACACACTTTGCAGTTTGGTCCACATGTCCTTGCACAATGTGACCGTCGAGTCGGCCGTTCATCAGCATAGATCGCTCCACATTCACCTTATCGCCAACCTTCAGCAGTCCGAGATTCGAACGGTCGAGTGTCTCTTTCATCGCCGTTGTGGTATAAGTGTCGCCTTCCACACTTACCACCGTGAGGCAAACTCCATTATGAGCCACGCTCTGGTCGATCCGGAGTTCGTCAGCAAACGAGCATTTCAGCGTGAAGTCTATATTTTCCTGATACTTGTTGATGGCCACTACCGTTGCCATTTCTTCTACGATACCACTAAACATGTCTATTGTCTTTATAGTTATTGCTCCCTACCCACAAAGTTTTCGCCTCCATCAGGCAAGATACTGAATTAAAAAGGAGAACTGAGGCCGGCCATGCGCCCTTGTCCTCAATTCTCCATCGTATAAAAAGGGGATCATACCGATGATGTGATGAAAACTCCTACTATAAAAGTGGTGAGTGCTCTCCGTCTTTGTAATCCACCGGCATATAGCTTAGGCGCATTGCGCTTTATGTGGCCCGCCATCAACAAGAGAAGCTTTCTCGGTTTTCAATGTAATTTGATGAGTATCCCAATCGAACCGATACAACCCCCAAGTTTTTATTCTCTTTTGTTGATGCAAATATACAGCTTTACTTTTGTTTTGCCAAATTAAATATGTTTTTTTTCAACGCAATATACGCCACACCGTGACGTTAAAAAATCATCATGAGAAAAATCATATACATTCTAATGCTGCTCCTTGTGACCATCAGGGGCTTTGCCCAATACCGCATCACCGTAAACAAGCAGCATGCTTTTCCCAGAAGCATCCCGCCCGGTAACTACAGTGGTATTGCCTGGCTGGGCAACAATCGCTATGCCGTGGCCAACGACAAGGCCGAAACAGACGGTTTTCATATTTTCGAGATTGATATCGATTCGGTGTCGGGAGAAATATGTTCAGCCCGAGCTGTTGACTTTCGTTCAAACGGCTTGCCCAATCGCGACAACGAGGGCATCGCCTATAACGCAAAGCGTAACACCTTGTTGATGAGTGGTGAAGCTGACAACCGCATTTTGGAATACAACATGGAGGGCCTGCGCACGTTTCGCGAGGCTGAGCTGCCCGATTTCTACAAACACCTGCCCGAGAATTTGGGATTAGAGGCGTTGTCATACAATAACCAACCCCATACACTATGGACCTGCAACGAGAGCGACACTATAATGATACAGTCTTTCGACAGTCTTTATCATCCCCTCACATCATACACCTATCATCTCGACAGTCCCGTCGCCCATAAGGCAAAAGCTCGCTATTATGCTCACGGCGTCGGAACTCTCTGTGCGCTCGATGACGGCAGCCTGTTGTTGCTTGAGCGCGAACTCTACACACCCAAATCGAAATTGGGGGCATTTGTCAATTGCAAGCTGTATCGATTAGTGCCCGGAGCGGAAGACAAGCAATTGCTGACGGAATGGCGTACCAAACTAACCTTGTTTAGTAGAAGTTTAGCCAACTACGAGGGAATGTGTCTTGGCCCGGTGCTTGCCGACGGTTCGCGCGTCATTATTCTGGTTGCCGATTCTCAGAATCAGTATGGAGGCGTCCTGAAAGATTGGCTGAAGTCCCTGAAATTGGAGTTGGTTGAGCCTTAGGGGCGGCAGGCGTGATGGGACGAAGTTTCTCGTATTTGTCGAAATGATATTTGCGGCCCATCAGCAATGTGATGAAAAGCGACGCAACGATCACGGCCAAAACCATCACAAACAACAATATCTGCATGGCCATGGCCGTGAATATGTTCACACCGCTCATTACCAGAGCCAGCATCAGTACGGGAGCATTGACAAATACCACGCCCGACATGAGCTTCATGACAGGATTGAACGCTGCCTGAAGAGCTCGGCGCACAAAATATTGAGTTGCCTCACGATGGGTACTTCCATTGCCCAAGAGGTAATCATAAAGCTGGTTGTGATGATATAGCCCCATATAATAGATGTGTAGTGCATGGGCGTTGGATCCGATGGTACAACCGGTGAGCAAACCGAAAACCGGCACAAAGAATCGGGCTTCAAAGGGGTTCTTCAGTCCCAGGACCAGAAAGAGCGTGTACAGTCCAATGACAAACACGGAAACCACCATGCCCGATGCCACCGGAATGATGAGCGCAGGCATGCGGAGCCTGCTTTTGCGAATCACCAGCACGGCACTCAACACAGCCATAACCATTCCCGATAGAATTGTCAG
>QWCK01003871.1_pt1 | contig 15664 bp, 15 predicted proteins | sample 1972571 | NCBI WGS metagenome assembly QWCK01 (sample SAMN09866710, study PRJNA288562) | Human gut metagenome isolate term2_stool, whole genome shotgun sequencing... | isolation source: gut | host: Homo sapiens | place: USA: California
GCTCCTTCGGTAAAAGTTGTTTTACCGGAGCTTGAGTGCCCCAAAAGGGATATGTTTCTGATGTTATCCGCAGTATATGCTTTCATGTTAATCCTCCTTATTTTAAGAAAAATAATATATTTGATTTATAGAACATTTCGAAATATAAATATATGCTATGTAATCTAAATCACATTTTTCTTATTAATTTCATTATACCACATCCAAATTTTAAAATAAAGGTATTTGAATGATTGAGTTACATAAATTGAAATTTTTTTGTAACTAAATAATATATACCCAATAAATAAAAAAATAAAAGACTTCAAACGAAATCTTTTATTAAATAGAATCAGAAAAATATTTTAAAATATATTCCTTTGTAATATTGTCCTTTTTAAGCTCCTCTTTCAAATACTTTAGAATCGAATCGTCATTTATATTGTGTGCTCTTATGATTGCATTTCTCTTTACAATCGAGCGTCCCCTCCAAAAAAACGCTTTTTCGCCATATTTATTTTTAAACTCTTTATTGGATAGCGTAAACAAATCCTCATAACTCATCTCGTCGCCCGATAAAAATTCACTCATGCCTTTCGGCTTTTCAAAATTATACGGACATACTTTTTGACAAATATCGCATCCATAAAATGTTTTAATCTTTCCTTCAAGTTCCGGGTCCGGTGTTTTCGTTTGCGTGAGATGCGAAAGACATCTCATCGGGCGAAATTCTCCTTCTCTTATTGCGGAGGTTGGACACGCTTTTATACACCTCGAGCAATTTAAACAAATCGGCTGTTTAAATTTGTTTATATCATACGGTATAAATTTTTCAAATTTCAAATCCGTGAGCACATATCCGATAAAGAAAAAACTTCCAATATTCGGATTTATCAAACAACCGTTTTTCCCAATAAAACCAAGCCCCGCTTCAATCGCAAGCGTACGGTCAAAAAGCGGTCCCGTGTCTGAATAACAAGCAAAGTTTCCAAGACTCATAAGCTCGCTCAGCTCTTTAATCTTTTCCCTAAAAACAATGTGGTAATCCTTTTCATTTGAGCCAATTGACATGCTTCCGCTTTTTAAAATTTCCGGGCGATAGTTCATAAGTAAAACAATAATCGAGTTAAATGCGCTCATATCAAAATTGTTTTTCATTTGACTTTCATTGTAGTAGTCGATAAGCTCCGGATTGTAATCGGGCTGCGAATAATCTGACGTCGGAATTATTCCGAACTCCGTAAATCCTATCAATTTTAAATTTTCCTGAAGTGTTAAAAGATTACTTTCCATAGATTCATTTTATCATTTTATATAAAAATTTTCCATTTCAATTATTTTCTGATATAATGTATAATATATTTGTTGGGAGAGATTTTATGTTTTTTGATAAAAAGAAAACTTACAAAAGAATAGATTATTTTTTGATTGCGGTGGTGCTTGCGCTTCTTGCGTTCGGTCTCGTAATGGTAAATTCAACAACCATGAGTTACGGTGCGGCAAAACACTCTAGCTATATGCGCTCGCAGGGGCTTTCTACAATACTCGGGCTTATCGTCATGACAATTCTTGTAATAACACCGCCTGAATTGATAAAAAAACTTGCGTGGCCAATTTATATTGTGTGCGTAGGCGTTCTTCTTGCGACACTACTTTTCGGAATAACCTACTCCGGCTCAAGGTCTTGGCTTGGAACCGATTCATTCAAGTTTCAACCTTCTGAGTTTGTAAAAGTAGGACTTATCGTGTCTTTGGCAGCATTTATGGATAAAAATAAAGAAAAGTTGAACGAACCGTTTACTCTTATAAAACTTCTTGTGCTTGCTTTTATTCCGGTCGCATTTATTTTAAAACAACCAGACTTCGGTACCGCTGTTGTTTTTATGGGAATTATAGCCACGATGTTTTTTATCGGCGGCATTCACTGGAAATATATTTTAATTGCGATAGGTTCCGTACTTGTCTATCTGCCGGTGCATTGGTTCAATATGGACGAATATGCAAGAGAGAGAATCTTTGACTTTTTGGAGCCTGAAAGAGACACTCTCGGTACGGGAATGCAAGCCTATATCGGAAAAATAAGTTTGTCATCGGGTAAATTCAGAGGGCGCGGTTTGTACAACGGCGTACAAAATCAAGGAAACTTTTTGATGCTTAAGCACTCCGATTTTATATTCCCGATGATTGGAGAAGAACTTGGATTTTTAGGCGGTGCACTGCTTCTTGTTTTATATTTTTTGCTGCTTACAAGAATTCTTCATATTTCAAGACACGCGGATTATTTTTCAAAAGTTTTATCCATCGGTGTTTTTGCAATGTTTTTAATTCATATTTGGGAAAATATAGCCATGACAATGGGTCTTATGCCGGTAACCGGCATTCCTCTTCCGTTAATTTCATCGGGCGGAACATTCCAAATTGCAAATCTTATTAGTATTGGGTTAATTTTGGGTATAAAGTATCATGAGGGGACAAATAATATTTCCTCCGGCAAAAAAATAGACAGTCTTTTGACATAGAAAGGAGAAGTTATGATAACATATGAAATGCTGTTGGAATCGGCAGTTTTAAATGACATTCATAAAAAACAAGATTCAAAAATATCTTATTATACAGTATGTCAGGATTTGCGGGACCTATGCCCTGCCACTTCCAAAATCGTAAAAACTGTTATCGATTTTAGACGTCAAAATATAATTGAAGAAAAAAATGATAATAACGCAAAATATCTCACTCTTACAAATGAGGGAGTGAAATATATGAATGAACTTTCAAATGAGCTTTCAGCTCAAGTTGTAACCATGAAAAAATATTACAACCACAACAACGATGTAAAAAACGATACAATTATAATAAACAATGACAACTCTGTTGAGTATGCATCGTTCGGAAAAAATATAAAGGAGACGAAACTAACGGAAGATAATATTTCCGGCGGATTTGTCGAAGACAAAGGAGGTAATGATAATGAAAAGTAAATTTCTTGACGATTTAAAACTTTCATTAAAGAGCTCCGGCGTAAAAGACGTTGCCGCAAATGAAATTACGCGCGTATACGATGAGTATTTTCTCGAAGCGGAAAGACTCGGCAAAACTTATGACGAAACAAGAGGTTCGATAGAAAATCTGAACTCCATAGTTTCAACTTTTGCGCCTAAAAAAGTCAGAGAATATAAAGAAGTCGGCGACACAATTATCAAAGAAAAAAGAAGCCTTGGCGTAATCGCACTTTATGCAGTTCTATTTTTCTTTTTGAATATGTTCTTAATTCCTGCACTCGTTGCAATGTTTGGAGGAATTGTATGTATTGCACTTCTGCCAATTGCATTCATCTTTGCAGCAGTCGGAATTCTACTATATGGAAACGCATATATTAACGGTCACCTCATAATGATGAATCCGCTAACAAGATGGACACTACCAATTGGAGTTATAGGCCTTTCGATTTTATGTTTCATATTGGCGTTTTTCCTTTTCAAATGGTTCTTCCAACTTGTCGCATGCATCTTCAGCTGGCAAGCTAAATTCTTAAGGAGGTATAAGTAATGAAAAAATTTCTTTTGATTTTCACATCTATAACTCTACTGTTTCTTGTGATTGGCGCCGTTTCATTTAGCGTTAATGACAGAGACAAATTCACACAAGCAATAAATTCCGAATATGGTGATGAACACGAAACAATATGGAAATATCCGATTTATGATCGCATTTATGAATTTAATAACTATTTAAATGAAATAAATTCTCAAATGCATGAAATAAAAGATAATATAAGCGAAAGCTTCAGATAACACAAAAACCACGACTTAAAAAACCGTGGTTTTTTCTTTCAAAAAATTATTCAAAAATGCTTCCGCCTATAAATTCTTTTATAAGCGATGTATTCGGAATCATCGAATCGTCTTCAATCGAAACGAAATATCTAAGCATGTCCATCAATCTGTTTGCTCTGACATAGTTTCTATCAGTCGACGGTACTTTTTCAAGAAGCGCCATAGCATGTTTTTTTAGAACTGCAATCTCGTAAAAGAGACTTGTGTTTATCATTATATCCGCTTGTTCTTGGAAAGGAAATACATATTTGTCCTCTCCCCTTCTTACATTTTCCCACTCGTTTAACGACGTCGAAACGTCACGCCCTCTTGTTCTTACGTCTCTTACCATACGCCTTAAAAACCTTACGTCAGTTGTCGAAAGTCTGTTCATCGAATCGATATTCATCGTCGTTAGCGCCGAAAGATAAAGTTTCAGCTTGTTTCTATTCGGGACATCTTTTGACAAAATAGGATTTAGCGCATGAATCCCTTCGATTATGATTATTCCGCTGCTTCCGAGCTCGTGTTTTTCTCCCGTGAAAATCGGTTTCCCTTCGATAAAATCAAAACTTCTCTTTTCGGTTTCCCCGCTTTCGATAAGTTTTATAATATCCTTGTTAAGCGCCTCCATATCGACCGCTTCAATCGTCTCAAAGTCGTATGTGCCGTCCGGATTTTTCGGTGTCATCTTTCTGTCCACAAAATAATCGTCCGTGGAAATCTCAATCGAATTTAAGCCATACATAGCAAGTGCGATTTTAAGTTTTTGTGCAAAAGTTGTCTTTCCGCTGCTTGAGGGTCCACTTATAAGAACAACCCTCTTTGCCGGGTCCTCTGCAATTTTTATCGCAATATCTCGTATTCGCATATCAAGAAAGCTCTCCGAAACCAAAATCAAATCGCGACTCATGCCTTTTAATATTTTTTCATTGAGCTCACCCACATAGTTGACGCCTATGATATGGGCATCCTTTGTGTGGTCCTGAAAAGTTTTAGCAAGTTTTGCTTCCTCTTCTTCAGTATCAATCTCATACTGTTTGTCGCTCGACGGAAAACGAATCAAAAGTCCCGGATAGTAATACGAGAGTTCAAATTTTTCAATAAACTCCGTACTCGGAACAAGAACTCCTTCAAATTTTTCCTTAAATTCGTTCATCTTGTATATATTTACATCTTGAACATCGCTTGTTTCAAAAAGCTTTACTACGTCTTGTCTATTTATTTTTCGATAATAGTCCAAAGCTTTATTTGAATCCCATTTTTCCATATCAATCGCAATGTTTTTCTCGACAATTTCTCTCATTTTATTTTCTATATTTTTCACTTCTTCGATTGTGAATGGCTCTTCGGAAGTCTTTTCCGTATAAATTGTGCTTCCGACATAGTGCTCAATCACAATATTCATGTCCGGATAAAGAGATTTTATCGCATAAGCATAAATCATTGAGAGACTTGTAGTGTAAATCCTAAGTCCAAGAGAATTTTCAATATCCAAAAGTGTTATCTCGTCGCCGGTCTTCGGTTTATAATTTAAACTTCCGAGTTCAGAATTTACCACTACGCCAAGAAAATTTTTGTAATCTTCAAATTCGCGTTTGATTATTTCGAGTACTGTTTCTCCATCTTTATATTCTACTTCTATCCTTTTCGCCTCATGCGGCATTTTAAATCTTATTTTCATGTCATCACCTTTTCTTTTTAGTCTAATTTATTTATACCCAATTCTAATCTTAACATCAAGGTCACGGAAATGTAATAAAAAAACGCATGTTTTTAATTGATTAAAACAATGCTATTTGATATAATCTAATCATGGAGGTGATAGATTGCAACCATTAATACAGCTAAAAGACTTATCCAAAGTCTACAAAATGGGACAGGAAAAAATAGTTGCTTTGCGTCACGTCGATCTTGATATTTATAAGGGAGAATGCATTTGTCTTGTCGGACCTTCCGGCAGCGGCAAATCGACTCTTTTAAATATGTGTGCCGGACTTGAAAGGCCAACATCAGGAGAAATTTTAATAGGAAATATTCACATGGAAAATCTTACTGAAGAACAAGCCACGAGATTCAGACAATTAAATGTTGGTTTTGTTTTTCAGGCGTACAATCTTATACCGACCTTTTCAGCAGTTGATAATGTCGGACTCGGTCTCGCCTTTAAGGGTGTGCCGAAAAAAAAGAGAACACAAATGGCTGAAAAGATTTTAAAAGAAGTAGGACTCGGTAAAAGACTCTATCATAAACCTTCCGAAATGAGCGGAGGTCAACAGCAAAGAGTAAGTATAGCGAGAGCTTTTGTGGATAGTCCAAAAATTATTTTTGCGGACGAGCCTACGGGAAATCTGGATTCGAAAACTTCAATTGAGGTAATTGAACTAATGACTGACATGGTTAGAAGAAACAACAGCACTATGATTGTCGTCACGCACGACATCGAAACTGCTGTTTATTCGGACAGAATTATACACTTTAGAGACGGCACAATTGAAAAAATCGATGTGCAAACGCCAAAGCCGCTTCCATCAGAGGAAGTAATAAGATCAAGGTTCGATACAATCGAAGAATTAAACAGCGAGATATAGTTAATATTTGGAGGAAAATATGAGAAAAAACAAATTTATAATTTTACTTATATCATTTATGATGATATTTCAAACCGTAAGTGTTTTTGCTGACGAACCGACGGGAAAAACCGGTGATGGAGGAACAACAACACCGTCTACTCCGCCTTCACAAGCAACAACATCTACAATTACACACATAAGCGCAAGCAGCACTGTCGTCGGAAAACCGGGCGAAACAAAAGAAATTCGTGCATTCGTCGACTTCACATACCCGCTTGACGAAGGCGGTTTCCCAATTCTTGGACAATATTTTACAATTAGCGGAAATGCCGATACAAAAGGAAACAACAATATTTTTATGCTTAAAAGCTCGGACGAAAGAGTTCCGGGAAGATACTATAGAGGAAATATGCTCGGCGGTTCTGTTGATTTTCAGTTCACTGTTCAAATTGCAAACAACGCACAACCGGGAACATATCCTGTAGACATCAACGTCTATACAAGCGACGGACAAAGTAAAACTGTCACAACATATGTAAGAGTTGAATATGACCCGAAGCAAGCCTCGAGACTTATTTTATCCGACATAAGAGTTATACCTCATAATACGGAAATCGAGCCGGGCGAAAAAGTCGTTGTTGGCTTCGGTGTTGAAAACCCAACTGAAAATGAAATAAACAATGTCGAAGTAAAACTTGAAGGTATGAGCCCGGAAGGATTTACTCTCGAAAGAGATTTTAACGCCAAAAACTTTGACACAATTCTTCCGGGAGAAGAAAAGCGTATGAGCTTTATTCTTTCTGCGGGACCGAATGCAAAAGCCGGCAATCACGAATTTAAAGTTACTCTTTCATATTTTGACCCTCATATTGAAGGCGGTCAATCAAAAAGCGAAAAATCGTTTTTCTTGACTCTTAAAAAAGACCCTTCAAATGTTTCAAGTGTAGTAATAGAAAATCTTGTAACTCCGGCAAACACGCTTTATCCGGGCAAGTCTTCCACCCTTTCGTTCGACGTTACAAACAAGGGAAAGAAAGCCGCAAAGAGAGTTTTGATTAAGAGCCACGTTGAAGGAGACGGACTTGTAAATAAGTCCATCAGCCAACAATTCATCGAGACACTTGCTCCGGGCGAAACACAAAGTTTCAGCTTCACTTATCTTGCAACACCTGCAAGTTCAACACAAAACTATCCGATAACAATAAAAGTCGAATATAGAGACGAAGACCAAGTTGAAGGCGACCCGCTAACAACCGAGCAATACTCAGGCATATTCGTTTCAAATCCTAAGAAAGATAGCACAGGAGACGGTAAAGAAGATAAAATTTCAACTCCGAAAGTTATTATCAGAAAATACACTTTCAATCCGAAGCTTCCTGAAGCAGGAAAAGAGTTTTCAATGGATTTGGAATTCCAAAATACATCTTCAACGAAAGTTGTTAAAAATATTAAAATTTCAATGAATTCACCGAAAGGTATGGATTCAAAAGAAACAGCCGGTTCAAACATCTTCACTCCTGTCGACAGTTCTAACACATTCTTTATCGATAAGATTATGCCGAACGGCGTTGTTCAAAAAACTATAAATCTTTACACGGTTCCGGATGCAACTGCAAAGACATACAACGTCACATGTTCGTTTGAATATGAAGACGGTTCAAACAACCAATTCAAAGCCGAAGAAGAAATCGGAATTCCGGTTGTTCAATCTTCAAGACTTGAAATCGGTGAAGTCCAAACAATGGAATCTTTCAACGTCGGAGAAGGCGCTCCCCTTTCCGTCACTTTCTATAACACGGGAAAAGTTACTCTATACAATATGATGGTGCGTTTTGAATCGGAAGATTTGGAAGCACAAAACTCGACTTATTATATCGGTAAATTCCTCGAAGGTTCTACAGAAAACTACGACATTCAAGTAAATGCAATGGAGCTGGGAGAGAAAAAAGGAAATATAGTTTTCTCATATGAAGATTCAACGGGTAAAAAACAGGAAGTTAAAAAAGAAGTAAAATATACGGTAAACGAAGCTCCGGCTTTTGACCCGAACGCTCCTGAAAACCAAATGCCTATTGAAGAGCCTGGAACAAAAGATAAGATATTAAATATTTTAAAGAAATGGTATTTGTGGGTTGGGCTTCTTGCTGTCGGCGGAATTACATTCTTTGTAGTAAAGAAATTAAAGAAGAAAAAAGAAACAAAGGATTTGACTTTAGATGTCTAATTTAGATTTAATAAAGATGTCTCTTGGAAATCTTTGGCGCAGGAAACTGAGAACTCTTTTGACGGTGCTCGGCGTAGTAATCGGCACTGCCTCAATTATAACGACACTCAGTCTGGGTTTCGGCATGAAGGAGCAAAACAAGAAACTCCTCGCACAAATGGGACCGGTCGATGTCATAAGAGTTGTTTCCTACCCTATCTATGACCCCGAGACACAAACACAAAAAGATGCAAAACCGCTTGATGACAGTGCGGTAAATGAACTTGAAGCAATCGAAAATGTACAAGCGACAATTCCTACTTTGGAAGTCGACGGAGTAGATTTAGCTTCGAAAAAGTATTCGAACTTTGCACAAATTATCGGTGTCGACCCTGAAAAATATGCACTCTTAAATCCCGAAATGCAGTGGGGGCGTTTTCTCGAAAGCTCTGACGGAGAAGTTGCCGTATTCGGTGGGGGTCTCAAACGTTCATGGTACGATAGAAACGCTAGAGGCGGCAGAATGAACGACATGAGAGATCCCGACAAAACGATTGTCGACCTCGAAAAAGATCCAATCACTATGAATATCGGTGCAAGCTATGATATGGACACTGAGCAAAGAAAATATGCAAAGACACACAAAATAAAAGTGGTTGGAGAGTTTCCCGAAGAGGATTGGGAAACTGCGTACAATGTTTATATTCCTATGGATTTTGCTTTGAAGCTGAAAAAAGAAATCAAACGAGAAAACGACAAGCAAAAAGCCGAAGGCACGGACTTCGGCATGGGATATAGAGACAGAAACAGCACAAGCAAGTATTCCAGCATTATTGTCAAAGTCGACAATATTAAAAATATGAGAGATGTAAACGAAAAGGTTAAGGCTCTTGGATACAATGCACAATCAAATCTTCAAGAAACAGACGCTTTAAACAAAAATGTTGAAAGCACACAGAAAATCCTTGGCGGAATCGGTGCCGTCAGTCTTCTTGTTGCAGCAATCGGTATTGCAAACACAATGGTTATGAGTATCTACGAACGCATAAAGGAAATCGGCATTATGAAAGTTATAGGCGCAAATGTTTCAGATATCAAAAAAATGTTTTTGACGGAAGCTGCTTTTATCGGTCTTTTCGGAGGTGCAATGGGCATTGGCGTGAGCTATATAGCGAGTTCCATTATAAATTACCTTTCAAAAAAAGGTAATCCCGACGAAATGGGCGGAATGATGGGAGGACTCCCTATGATGGGTGAAGGAAAAATTTCCATAATTCCGGTATGGCTTGTATTTGTTGCCCTCTTATTTGCGACTGTAGTCGGAATTGTAAGCGGTTACTACCCTGCTCGAAAAGCAACAAAGCTCTCCCCTCTTGAAGCAATAAGAACACAATAAAATTATATATAATCAGTTAAAAGTTCCCTTTATCAAGGGAGCTTTTTTATGTAAATCTTAATATTTGTATTAAGCTATATTTGATGATATAATTTAAACAGGTTAATAATTTATTAACAAAATATTATATTCGGAGGAATTTATGAAAAGGAATATTTCATTGCTCCTGGCAATTCTCATGCTAGTTGCATTAATCCCAAACACTTTCGCTCAAGGTGAAACTGTTGAAGCAAAGAAAGCAAATCAAAAAATGACCCTCGACGGCAAAGAAGTTGAAGCTCCGTTTTACAATATTAACGGTTCAAACTATATTAAGCTTCGCGATTTTGCTGTAATTTTAAACGAAACCGAGAAGAAATTCAATGTTTCATATGACAATGAAAAGAAAACTTTCATAATTGAAAGATCAAGATCATATGAGAAAATGGAAGGCGACCTCGAGGAAATTAAAAATGAAAAGGAAAAAGCTCTTCTCTCATATAAAGACGTTTATATAAATTATAATCCCAAAGGCTCCGAAATTTACGAAATCAAAGAAGCGAAAACCGCTTTGATAAACGGAAATAACTATCTTCAATTGAGAGATCTCGGCGAATTGGTCGGAATTTATGTAGACTACGACAAGGAAACAAGAACGATTAAGCTTTCCACTGATTATAAAGACGACACTTACGAAGGTTTCCTTAGAAAAACCTTCACAGACGAAGAGGAAAAAGTATTCGCTTCAATCGAAAACTTCTATCATTCACTTGCAAAAAACGATAAAGACGGTATAAATAAATTTATAAAGGAACGTATAAATCCAAAATCCACAGATGAAAACAGTGCTGAATTTGAAACTAATTTGAGAAATACATTAGGTTCGGTCGGCATTAATGATATAAAAGAAGGATATAAAGTTGAGAAAGTTCTCGAAAACTATGACGATGGAAAAGGTTATCTTGTCGCTTTCAACTACAGTGATTCATATGTTGCAATTGAGTATTTTGTTCCTGAAAATAAGGAATCAACAATAGAAATCGCTCTTTTAGGAAATAGCGGAAGTGATTATAGCAACGGTAGTTTGGACTCTTATTTCGAATTTTTGAATTTAAATGAAGGATTGAAAATGGCAACTGTGTTCAGTCTACACGACAATTTTGTCAAAAAAGAATATGATGCAGCTTTTATTAATTACCAAAATCTTGGTCTAAAAGGTGATAAGGAAGAAATGATGAAATTCTTAAACGAAAAAGCTGTTGATCACGACATCTATCACCCGAACTACACATATAGAGCTACTGAACATAGAACCTATTCAGGAAGAAGCGTATCATACAGATTTGATTATGGCACAGGAGATCAAGTTGAATTCACATATTTCCTCGGCTCTGTTCCAATTTTACAAGTTGTTCCAATTAAAGGGAATTAATAATAAAAGGATGCAAATTTTACAATTGCATCCTTTTATATTTTATTAAATAATTTTTCAAACAAAAATCTCTCCTTGGACAAATCCAAATGGAGAGATTTTTTATTAGTCAATTCTTTCTTCACCCCAGAAAAATATCGAAACAGTTCCTGGTCCCGTATGAACTCCAATTTGATGAAGATCATGTATTTCAATCGACTCTGCGTTTTTAAATTTCTTTTGAATTAATTTTTCAACTTCCTCAGCGCCTTCCAAATAATCTGAATGTGTAATGAAAACTTTTTTATTGTAATCTTTACCGTCGTCGGCTCTTTGTTCCATAATGTCTACAAGTGTTTTAAACGCCTTTTTGGAACCGCGCGTGTTTTTCTTTTGCACGAGTTTTCCCTCAACATCCATTCGCATTATCGGGTAAATGTTTAGGGCTGAGCCCAAAATCATCTTGGTTCTGCTGACTCTTCCACCCCTAAAGAGATGGAAAAAATCACTCAAAGTAAACCAGTGGTTCGCCCTCAATCTATTTTCCACAATCCAATCATGTATCTCGCTTGCGCTCTTGCCTTCGTTTTTCAAATCGTTTGCTGCATCAAGAATAAGCGCTTCTCCGCAAGACGCGGCAAGTGTGTCGGGAACATATACTCTCTTCTCACCTACTTCGTCTTCAATCAGTTTCGCAGCCATGACGGCGTTGTTATATGTTCCTGAAAGTCCGCTCGAAAGATCCATATGGACTATATCGTATCCTTCGCCAACATATTTCTTCCAATATTCATAATAACTCATTATAGGATTGCTGGACGTTGTCGGAAGTTTTCCCACTTTCATAGTGTCGTATAAAAATCTCGGAGTTATGGTTTCATAATCGTCCCAATACTCTTTATCATCTATAACCACAATGGTCGGAATAAAAAGTATATCATTCTTTTCGAAATATTCTTTTGTCAAATCGACAGTCGCAGCTGCCGAAAGTTTTACCGGTCTCATATATCCTCCAAAAATTAAATTATATCTCCCTCTTGTTCACATTCAATTTTAACGAGTTTAAATATCTTAAACAGGAAATAAAATACAATTATTGAACTTATAAAGTCACTCACGGAATATGCGTACCAAATGCCGTCTATTCCCATGTACATCGGCATTATATATATAAGTGGTACCAATATTAAGAGTTGTCTCAATAATGACGTTGAAGACGCGATTTTCGGCCTTTTAACAGCTTGGAAAAACGAGGTACCTGTAATTGAAACTCCAAGAAGAATTGAAGCATACATAGTTTTTCTTAGAGCAGGCGCAACCATTTCTAAAAGTTTCGGATCTGCATTTTCGTTTAAAAATATGCTTGAAATTTGATATGGGAATATCATAATAATTAAAAACACTACCACGCATATATATGTGGCATAAAGAGCGCCGATTTTATATGCTTTTGAAAGTCTTTCGTACTTCTTTGCGCCGTAGTTGTATGCAATTATAGGTTGAATTCCTTGATTTATACCGAATAGCGGCATAAAGAATATATTCGTCACTGAGCCAACTATTGAAAGTGCAGAAATTCCAAGAGTTCCACCATACTTTCTTACATTTATCGTTATTATACTTGTAACCATAGAATTTGCTATATTCATAAGAAAAAGCGGCATTCCGTTTTCAAGTATAAGAGATAAAATTTTTCGGTCAAATCTCATGTATTTCGTGTCAAGCCTCAATGTATGTTTTCCCTTTATAAAGTGCATTAAAACCCATACCATACTGACATATTGTGAAATAACAGTTGCCAATGCGGCACCTTTAACTCCCATTTTTAAACCGAAAATAAAAATAGGGTCTAAAATCGTATTTAAAATAACTCCGATAAGTATTGTGTTCATCGCCGCTTTAGAGTCTCCTGAAGCTCTTATAAAGTTGTTTAAACCGAAACCGACGATTACAGCGGGAGCTCCGAATAAAACAATATCGAAGTATTCTTTTGCATATTGGTGGTTTTCCGGAGTACTTCCGACTAAATTTAAGAGATTGTCCGCAAAAATGTAAAAAAGTGTCGGCATTAAAATTGATAAAATAAGACAGAGTAAAAATGATGTATTTAAATATTGCTCTGCTCTTTTACGATTGCCCTCACCGAGACTTATACTCATGAGCGTGCTGCCGCCTACCGATGCAAGCATTTGAAAACTCATGATTATAAACGTTAAAGGAAGTGTAACATACACTCCCCCTATTGCAATCTCATTTACGCCCTGTCCTATAAAAACTCTGTCTATAATATTGTATAATGCATTTGCAAGCATTCCTATGATGCTTGGAATCGAGAGTTTAAGAACGAGGCTTTTAATTTCTTCAGTTCCCAGACCGTAGTCTTTATTTTCCACTGATGTCTCCTGTGCAGTGAGGACATTTTACAGCCCCGATTGGAATTTCTGTTTTACATAGAGGGCATATTTTTGTGGTAGGGTCTGCCGGTGCAGGTTGTTTCTTTGCTTTCATCATTGCTTTTACCATCATGAATATACAGAATGAAATAATCAAGAAATCCAAAACAGATTGAATGAATGCTCCATACTTGAGTACTGCTGCCCCTGCTTCTTCAGCAGCTTGAAGAGTGTTATAACTTGTTCCGTCAAGCGAAACAAATAAGTTTGAAAAGTCCACTCCGCCGGTCAATTTTCCGATAAGAGGCATCAATATGTCATTTACAAGTGAAGTGACAATTTTGCCGAAAGCACCGCCGATTATAACGCCGACTGCCATGTCGATAACGTTTCCGCGGTTAATAAATTCTTTAAAATCTTTTAACATAATTTTTCCTTTCTTAAATTATATTTTCACAAGTTTATTATACACCATTGGGATATTTTTTTCAATTGCTTTTAAATTTTATATATTGTATAATTGAATAATCGATAATAAAGAAAGGCTGATATTATGAAATACTATGCTGTAAAAAACGGGAAAGTTCCGGGAATTTATAACAATTGGGATGATTGTAAAAAAAATATTCACGGCTTTAAAGGTGCCATTTATAAAAAATTTGACAACGAAGAGGACGCGATAAATTTTATGGAAAGCTCTGATTTAAACGAAAAATATATGAATAATTCTACAGAAATTGGCGAAGATGAAGCTATTTTATATGTAGATGGAAGTTTTAGACAAGCTGACAATACCTTCTCTTATGGATATTTACTAATTACAAAAGACAGTGAATTTGAAGGCTCAAAAAGATATAATATTCCATCTTTGGTCTCATTTCGAAATGTCGCCGGTGAAATTTTCGGCGCAGTTTACGGTATAAAAAAAGCGATGGAGCTAAACTTAAAAACCGTTTATCTTCATCACGACTACAGCGGTATAAGACATTGGGCGCTCAAAGAATGGAAAGCAAAAAATGAACTCACACAAAAATATCAGGCATTTTTCGATACTATAAAAAATGATATCAATGTAGAATTTATAAAAGTTAAAGCGCATAGCAATATTGAAATGAACGAAAAAGTTGATAAACTCGCAAAAGATGCGAAAATGTAAAAGTGGTAACTGTATAATACAATTACCACTTTTTTATAATTATATTATTGCATATAGAATAAGTGCGAGCACGATGAGTCCTGCTGCAGCAATCAGAGAATTTCTAAGAGCGTGTTCTTGCGGCTCAACATGTTGCTCCAACACATTTGATTTTATTTTTAGTATTCTGCTGTAAAAAATTGCAACGAGTGCGGAATTAAGGAACCCTTTAATCAAGTTAAAAGGTAGAATTGCCGGAACTAAAAGCTTAACAATTTCAGAGCGAGGTTTATCCAAAAAGAATGGAGTAACAACCCAGTTCCATAGTAACATCACAACTGTCATAAGAAATGTACTTACAATCAATCCGATAACTACATTTTTTACGTTCTTTGATTTATGGAAGAAATAACTTGCCGGAATCAAAAATGCAAGTGTCGCAACAACATTCATCATAAGTCCGATGAAGCCTGTGTCCGATACAGTAACCATTTCAATAATACTTACAATAACCGTAACAATTGTCGCAGGAATAATGCCGAACATAAATGAGCAAATGACCAAAATAAAATCCTTAGGGTCATACTTCAAAAATAGTACAATCGGAAATCTCCCTACAACCATTAGTGCATAGGCAAGTGCGGCAAACATCGCCAAACTTGTCATAGTCTTTACGTTGGATATACCAACTCTTCTTTCTGTCTTACTGTTCATAAAAATAACCTCCTTTTGGGCAATAAAAAAACCCTATAAAAAGGGGATCTTCCTTTTCATCCGGACTAT
>QWCK01003872.1_pt1 | contig 15663 bp, 4 predicted proteins | sample 1972571 | NCBI WGS metagenome assembly QWCK01 (sample SAMN09866710, study PRJNA288562) | Human gut metagenome isolate term2_stool, whole genome shotgun sequencing... | isolation source: gut | host: Homo sapiens | place: USA: California
GATGGGCATCGATCACCTCTTTGTGGACGAGAGTCATCAGTTTAAGAACTTGATGTTCAACACCCGTCACGACCGAGTCTCTGGCTTAGGTAACCCAGAAGGGTCACAGCGTGCACTCAATATGCTTTTTGCCATACGTACTATTCAGGAGCGGTCGGGGAAAGACTTAGGAGCTACTTTTCTCAGTGGCACAACCATCAGCAACTCTCTCACAGAGCTCTATCTGCTCTTCAAGTACCTACGCCCTCAAGCACTCGAAAAGCAAGGCATCAATAGCTTTGATGCCTGGGCTGCTGTCTTTGCGAAGAAGTCTACCGATTACGAGTTCTCCATCACCAATGACATCATACAGAAGGAACGCTTCCGCACCTTCATCAAGGTTCCAGAGCTGGCAGCTTTCTATGCGGAGATTTGTGACTATCGTACCGCTAAGGATATCGGCATTGACCGTCCAGAGAAGAACGAGATATTGCATAACATACCGCCCACACCTGAGCAGGAAGAGTTTATCGGCAAGTTGATGGAGTTCGCCAAGACAGGGGATGCGACCCTTTTAGGACGAGATGAGCTATCGGAAAAGGAGGAAAAAGCCAAGATGCTAATCGCAACGGACTATGCCCGCAAAAGATTCAATAATGTTGTATCTGTCAGATAATCAATAGAGTAGGAAAGAGTGTGGGGCAAAAGGGTTACGAGTTGGAAACGAGCAAGTTTCTTTACCTCTCTTCATTCTGCAGTACCTCAAAGATCACGCTGTTTTATGTTGCAAAGATAATGATTTTCTTATGAAAATCAGTAGGAATTAGCCAGTATGTGCGTTAAATGGAATTTGCGAACTCCCTACGAAGTTTTTTCCTACATTTGCAACTAGATAGTACTTAACATTGGCATGTGCAATCTAAGATCTGCGTTGTCTATGGTGGAGAAAGTTGAAGAGCTGTTGTCGCAAATAACAAATTAGACACATCTACAATGGATATTCCCTCTTACTTGCGCAGCTCACTCTTAAATAAGTGGTATTTCATCAAGCACTTTTATGCAAGCTATGATTCAAAGGTTTTTTCATCCAGTAGGTCAAGGAGCCTTTTATTCTGAAAGGCATCTGTATCCCAACATTAATACCGTGTATGACTGTGGTACAGGGTACGGAACTAGAAACAAAAAAGGTGTCGCTGGTGTAGTCCGTCAAAGTTTCAGAAAAGACGATATTGTCCACATTCTCTTCATTTCGCATTTCGATTTTGATCACATCTCTTTGATTGAGACGTTAAAGAATTCGGTCAATAAGATTGAACGGGTCGTAATACCTTTTCTTCAGGAGCGAGAACAGATCTTTCTATCAAACATATATAAGTTCTTAGGAGAACCACATTTGGCAAACTTGGTAAGCAATCCAAGTGAATTCTTTGGAGGAGAAACTCAGATTATTAGAGTACATTCAGGTTCTGAACAAGAGATTGTAGAAAGAAGAGATCCCATTGATGTGTCAGAAATCGATGAGCCAGTTCGAGAAATATTAAGTGGAACTCCGCTAACCATGAATGGTCTCAATGACTGGATTTACATTCCTTTTAACTATGAATATCAATCTCGAAGAGAAGAGTTCCTTGAAAAATTAAACAAGGCGGGTATTGACATCAATAGACTTGAAAATGATCCCAACTATATTTTCGACAAAAGAATTAAGAGCAAAGTAAAGGAGGTCTACAAAAGCATTAGTGGAGGTATTAATGAGAACTCTATGTTTTTGTATTCAGGACCATCATCAATAAAAGATTCAAATAGCCTTTATTGGAGAGAAAGGTATTGGCATCACGATCCTTACTGTAGGTGTTTTGATCATTACGTCTATCGTTGCGATCCTCATAGAGTTGCTTGCCTATATACAGGTGATGGAGATTTGAATAAAGTGAAGGTTAAAGCCATATATAGTAATTATTGGGACTTCATAGGGACTATACAAATTCCACATCATGGAAGTTTGTCATCTTTTGATGCAAGCATTCTTGATAATAGGCAGTTCTTATGTCCAATCTCTGTGGGAAAGAACAACTCTTATGGACATCCCTCTCAAGAAGTTATTAGTGAGATCCTCTTAAATGAAAGTTGTCCTCTACTTGTAACCGAGGATGTGGATAGTACTTTCGTTGAGACAATTGAGTATTAACTTCTAACAGACCCGAGTAATAAACGAGCGAAACCTATTATGGCATTTTCGCTCGTTTTATTATTGTTCTAAAAATGATACGCTCCTGTGAAAGTCTTCTTTGTCCCCCACCTTATCGCCATACTCTACACAGTTGCTACGCTAAGGAAGACTTGCCCTCTCAGTATTTCAAGATATAAATTGAGACTGTTGCAAAAGTCAACAGTCTCAAATTAGCTGAGGGTGGCATCACTCTTAGGTATTCAGTTAAGAAACTCAGCTCACCCCTACAAAAAGGATTGAGTTCTAAGCACAATCCAATACATTCTTCAGAGAAGCAGAGAAAGGGAAAAACGTAGGTTCAGAGATACCATTTCATTGCATAGAAACGTAGGTTCATAAATGCCATTTCACTGCATAGAAAGGGTAAACCTATGAACATCAGAGAAAAAGATGACAGAAAATTTGGTTTCAACGATTTAGTTTCGTACATTTGCGACATACTCTCCTACAATTAAAATTGCGGAGAACAAGAAAGAATTTTTGAAAACTATCTGAGACCTGTTTCAAAATCTAGAACACTAAACACTGGAGCCTATGAGAACCCATTACCTATCCTTATGTCTGTTCTTGCTATCTTTTTCTCTATATGTAGAAGCTCAGTCGCCTGGAGGAGTCAACGGAGCGGAGCTTTGGTATATGAGCGTTCCCACGGGGCGTGACCTGACAGGAACCTACGAGTGGAAGGACTTCTCTGGTGACACCGTCAAGTCTCGCATCTATGAGGTGCGATTGGACAATTATACCGCTGTGTTTCAGCAACGACAGCGTCACATCCGCACATTCAACTTCAATCCAGCCCTGAACCTTTCTGAGAACGGCAAGCCCAAGGTCTCTCTTCTCCGCTATACCTCGATGGCTCAGTCCACGATTATCGGTCTGTTCTGTCCCAAGCCTTCCGACAAGTCCAAGGATGCCGTGCTTTATGCCGTAAGCGGACGTCTAGGTAGTGGTTCTCTGCTCTCCAAGGACAAAGCTCTCAGCCCTATAGGTCTCCCCGCCTTGGACTACGGTAAAGAAAAGGGACAAGATCTTCTCTATAGCTCTGCGGATGCCATCTATCAGCAAACATTTGACGAGAGCTCCCTAAGGATTGTATCCTATATCAAGTCTGGGATGCCCTCTCATTCCGTATGGGGAGAGGAGCTCGGTAGCATTTATTCTGTCGGCTCAACCTATGATAAGAAGAACCTCAACTTCAAGAATGCTTTCGATGCTACTCTCTTCGGGAACAATGCCTTTGACGGTTACTCTCCCGAGGTTATCGTCTTTGCCCGACAGCTCTCCAATACCGAGCGTCTACAGGTAGAAAGTTATCTCGCTCTAAAATACGGTGTAACCTTGAAAGGTTCCTACCTCAATCCTCGTGGCGACCTCATTTGGGATGCCTCCTCCAATGCAACCTACCATCATCGGGTTACAGGTCTTGCCCGTGAAGACGGCGAGCTTCTCTCCCAGCTTCTCTCGACCACATCTTATGAGGAGACACCACGATACAGCTCTATAAACGACAGCTACTACCAGTCCAATCCCTACAATCTTTCTTCCGAGTCACGCCTATTAGTCATCGGGCGAGAGAAAGGATCGCCCCTGCCTGATGGATCTTGTCTGATATGGGGTGATGACGGAGGCAACACAGCAACGCTTACCCCGAAGGATCAGTCTCCATGGCATATTATGGGACGCAAATGGCTCGTGAAGACCAATCTACATTCCACGGCAGATACGACCTCCGTATGGAAGGGAGACGGTTTTTCCGTGAAAAATGAAGGCTATATTGCCAGACTGCTTCAGGAAGAAGGCAAGGACGATGCCGTTGTCCTGAGCAAGCCCCTTGTTGGTAGGGACGGTAGCATATCCTTCATTTGTCCATCCGCTTCTCTTGATATCGGCTTCACCGCAGCTGCCGATGGAAACGACCTCTACGGCTACCGAATATCGGGTGGCAAAGTCTTTCAGTTGATTAAGGGGACCCCACAGCGCGAGTCACTCTCCAATGTTTCAGCAGGTGAGCGAATTACCATCAGCAAGAGCGGAGATGTGCTGAACTTGCTTATCGGTGCAGAAGGCAGTTCTCGTTACTCCGTATATATTCCCTCAACGGAAGAGTGCCGTATAGCCACCATCCGTTCCGTTTCGGGCTCCCGTCGCCTTGAGTTGACCGAAGTCCGTGCCAGTGGCTTTGGCGACACGGGCAATGTCGTGGAGCTGGGTACTTCCCTTTCCAAGGACAAGAATTTTACCCGCTTCGCCTCCAATGCCCTTCTACTCATTGATGAGACAGGTACAGGAGATATTGATCCCGAGACCGTGCGGATCTACCGCTGTAGTGAGACCGATGCCAAGCGTGGCAAGGCCATCTTCCACAATGTGTTCCTCGATACTGACGGAAGTGGTAGCGATGTTTTTACTTTTGCTTACTATGATGGTATCCTTGCTAGGCTCACCCCCTCAGATGCCAGCTGTACGGGCGGTAAGCCTAATGCGGACGGAAGTGTCAGTGTGAACGTCATTGTTGGCACACCATCCTACAGCTACCGTGTGCATGCTGACTCCGTTGCGGGTTTCGTCAAAGGTACACTCCTAAAGACTGGAAACATCGCTATGGACAAGTACACCATCAGCGGGCTTCTTCCAGGTAGCTACCAAATACAAGTTATCCAAACGGGTGGCACTGACCTTACCGCCAATATCTCAGACAGGGTAAGCAACGCTTACGCCAACTCTTCCAAAAAGTTCAGCAAGTCTGAGTTTTCGTGGAGCGTGTGCGATCTCACCTCTTCCTACCAAGCAGGTCTAAGTTCCGTCATCAGAACCAGCGGTATGCCAGATTATGGCTTTGAGGTTCGTGGCGCTACAGCCACTATCATCGTCGGCAGACAGGCAGATGTCAGCAAACAGTTCACAATCTCGCAGGGTGATATTCTCTCTTTGGCATTCAACGGTCAACATTTGGACTATAAGATCAACGGCAAGGTCGTTGCCGTCTATGACAAGCTACGAATACCAGGCTGGTTCTTCACCGCTATCTTCACACAGCGTCCCTCCCATATAGGCAGCCTACTTGTAGAAAATCAAGCGTGTCCTATCTTAGCTAAGTCCCCAGATCTCACCGTGGAGACCATTTCCCGCAGTGTCTATGAGAAGATCGTAACCGTTGGTAGCGAGTGTGCGCCTATGACAATAAAACGTCAGTCAGAAAGAAGTGTAAGTGATGACCACATCGGAGTCTCGGACGATAGCTCATTCAACGTGACGGAGACAGTCGCAGGCTCCTTTACAGCCCATCTGAGCATAGCAAGGGACATTTCCGCAGACCTGCTCGTCTTTGACACCTCTGGCAAGATGCTCTACAATGCGCAGATGGAGGGAGGCTTGGAAAAGACAGCCACTTTCACCTTACCACAAACAGGAGTATACATTGTCAAGGCTATAACGCAAGAAAAGGAATATACTCAGAAGATTTTATCCCGATAACCCGCCACAACCATCGAAGTCTATGAAGAAGATAACAATCCTGACACTAGTGGCTTGTCTGTTCACAGTGTCTACCATCGCTATCGCGAGGTATACTGGCAAACCTAACCTATCCACTTGCGTGGCGGAGGAAAATATATCCCTAGACAGTCGCCAAGCGGAAAAAGTCCATAACACGCAGTCTACTCAAGGAGGTGCTCAGAAAGTAATCCTCAGTAGTACACCGATGTCAAACTCTGAAAGGAGACCCACCCACGCAACGAGCAATGCTTGCGAACCTGTCAAAACAATGGTCGCAACAGCTATCCAACCATCGGGTATAATCGGGACTCCTGAAGGCAGAGTGTCAGACAATCCCGAGGATAACGTCTTCGAGATACCCCTTGGAAAGATCAACCCCAACGCACGAGCATGGCTTGCCTATGACCTGAAGGGTGTTTCTTCTGCATCAGGCATAAGCAAGAGTATCAACGACCGACCCGCTACGGGTGGCTATCTCACCACCCTTGCCAAGGGCTGGCAGTCCGTCCGTGAGGAGATTAGCACAGAGTGGCTAAAAGAAGGTAAGAACACCATATTGTTCACGCTCCCTTCTGATGCCTCTTATAGTTATAGCGTCAGAAATGTTCGCATAGAGACCGCTCCCATAAGTCAAGAGAGTACTGGTCAGAGTAACGATGTCGTAGTATTCTCTCAAGCTCTCGTTTCCTATGGCTCACTGGTCTACATCCATGGTTTCATCCGTGGTGAAGCTCAGGATATTATCGTATCTGGACAAAAGATAGCCGTCAGAGGTGGAGAGTTTGAAGGTGTCGTTCCCGTCAGTACGGATAACCTGTCAATAACGGCTTCAGTATCAGGCAAAAGCGTTAATAGGACGCTTCCCGTCATGCGGAATGCCAAGGCAGATTTCATCCGACCCTTTGTTTCTGCAGGCAAAGCGGTGGGGAAGCAGTTTCTTGCCCACCAAGCCGATAGTCTTGTTATGGCTGGCAATATGCTCTCCGTAGACAAAGACGAAATTTCTAAAACGGGTAAATACACTATCACGGCACTCCGTGAAACAGATCTCCCCGCATTGGATTATGGTATGACTAACGTGACGGCACGTGACGAGGGTTATCGTTTTCTGCCCCACGGCGAGCACTTTACGGGAAAGGGTGCAACGGTCAAAATCAAGTATGACCGCACGAAAATACCGAGTGGCTTTACAGAGGATGACATCAACACCTATTATTTCGACAAGGAGACTAAGCACTGGGTGGCACTCGAAAGGGTGCAAGTGGACAAAGCTTCTGCCTGCGTGATATCAAAGACCACTCACTTTACAGATATGATCAATGGTGTCATCCAAGCACCTGAGTCACCGCAGACTGATGGTTTCACCCCTACGATGATGAATGACATCAAAGCGGCGGATCCAACGGCAAAAATCAACCTCATCACCCCTCCTACAGCCAATAACCGTGGCTCTGCTAGCCTGCAGTATAGCTTCGAGATGCCACCTGCCCGCAACGGAATGGTACCATCACTAGGCATACAGTACAGCAGTGAGGGTGGCAGTGGATGGCTCGGTGAGGGCTGGAATCTCCCCGTCCCTTCCATTACGCTGGATACTCGCTGGGGTGTTCCTAGATATGACAGTGCCAAGGAAACCGAGACCTACCTGATCTCTGGCTCTATGCTTTCCACGATGGACGAAGACGGCACAATGGGCGTGGCACATCGTGGAGAGAAGATGGATCGCAAGGCAGATCGCCAGTTCTACACCCGTCAGGGTGGTGACTTTAGTCGTATTATCCGCAAGGGCGACAGCCCTGCGAACTATTATTGGGAGGTAACCGACAAGCAGGGAGTGAAATATACCTACGGCGGTGAGGGTGCAGTTCTGAAAGGAACCGTTACCGATGCTGCGGGCAATACCCATGAAGTTATCACGGAATGGAAACTCAAGCGCATAGAGGAAACTCACGGAGATTATATAGAGTACGTCTATGAAGTGGCTGACGAGCCCGTCCGTGGTGGAGTTGTGGCAAAAGCCATCTACCTCAAGGAAGTGCATGCAGGGAACAGCGGACAAGCTCCTCATACAGAGGTTCTCTTCGAGGGCAGCAAGGAAAAGCGACTCAAGAGCAACAGTGCTAGATACGGCTTCTTGACCTCCTCCAACCGCTTGCTGGAAAAAGTGACTGTAAAGTTTCAAGGTAGCGTGCTACGTAGCTATGTTTTTTCCTATGGCAACGGAGCGTTTTTCAAGGACGTACTCACGGGAGTGAGACAGCTGGACGACAAGGGCTCAGAAGTGTCCTTTCAGAACTTCGACTACTATGATGATGTGCAGTCAGATAAGGGCTATGTGCCTTTCAAAGATAAGCAGGAAGAGTGGAACACGCATCATGATGGATTAGATGCAGGATTCCTCAATCCACTTACAGCTGTGGAAGGAGTATTTAGTGATAAGCCAACGGCATTAGGGGGCTATTTAAGTTCCTCTATCGGTGGTTCCTTCTATGCTGGAACTGGAGCTATTGACGGCAGTCCGACCAGTAGTAATACCGTAGGTGCATCCTTCAGTTACTCTAACGATAGGTCAAGTGGTCTTTCTACCTTTATTGACCTCAATGGAGACGGAGCTCCCGACAAGGTGTATAAGCAGAACGGAGCTATCTATTATAGACCACAAATGCACTCTGAGAATGGTGAAGTCAGATACGGAAATCCGATAAGAGTACGTGGCATCAGCAATTTCTCTAAGTCAACCAGTAATTCTTACTCTGGAGGTGCTAGTGTTAAGGCAGGTTGGCAATCATTAGTAGCAACAATTGGTACAAATCTCTCGAAGACATCCTCCAAAACGACTGTCTATTTCTCCGACATCAATGGAGACGGATTGGTTGATCTAGTATCTGATGGTAAGGTCTATTTTAACCATATTGAGTTTGATGCCTCGGGGAATGCTATACCGACATTTACTTTGAGCAGTGCCGATACCCCAAGTCCCATTATATACGACAACAGCAAATTAGACACCTCCGTTGGTAATGTTACGCCGGAAGAACAAGCCGAAGCTATCGCCAACTCTCCGATGGAAGATATAGTACGTGTTTGGCAGGCTCCTACAACAGGTGTTGTAAACATTTCTGGAGAGGTACGCCTATTGAAACCAAGTGGCGACTATGACTTGTCTGAATATGACAAAGCAGACGGTGTACGCGTAGCGATACAAAAAGGAGGTTCAGAATTGTGGCAGAAAATGATTGCCAAAGGCGATGAAACAGCCTATGCAGCCACTGCTTCCAACATCAATGTCCGAAAGGGTGACAGAATTTATTTCCGTGTACAGTCTGGTAATACCGAAACGAGTAACGGGGCATTCGATCGTGTCACTTGGTCTCCTGTAGTCACCTACCAAGGACAAACGACGGAACTAACCCCCAATGGTTATACATCCAATGTCTACAAGGCTTCCGAGGGTGCCATATATAGCCGGGAAGGCGAAATCGCAATAGATGGCAAGGATATAACATTCTCTGGAAGTTTCGTCAAACCAACTACAACGGACGAACTGACTATCCGTATTGTGGCAACCAATCACAAGACGGATGAACAAGGGTACACCAATCCAAACTATGGTAAGCGGATTGTATTCGAGCGGACTTTTGCTCCTAATGAGACGTTTAATGGAGCGATTACAGCTTCTTATCAAGTAACAGATGGCTTTGACAACCTTTCTTGTGAAGTAGTCGCATCCTCCAATGTGGATTGGACATCACTCTCTTGGCACCCCATTGCTACTTACCATAATTCCGAAGGCTCACCCTTCAACCTGAATTTGGGTGTGCGATACAGCACTTACTCCGACATAAAGAGCTTACCAACGGCTTATACGTCTACACAAGGAGCAAGTCTGACGATAACACCTTCCGTACAGCTATCCTCCACCCTCGTAAGGGGCAAGGTGACACTTACTGCTAAGACGACAACCTCACTCATCGCTAAGAAAGAATATTTCATAGCGAATGGTTTGGTCGTTGGTGAGCCGATGCAGATTGACTCTGCCCCGTCTGAAAAACTATGGTTCGAGTTCTTCTGTTCCGAGACATTGAACGGCGTTAATGCAGTGTTGTCGAAAGTAAGCGTTACACAATCGTCTTCATCTGTCGCTACTGAGGTTAATGCTGGCTTTTATGCCAAGATGCAGAATAAGGGCTTTGGAGACCTTTATCGTGGTTGGGGCGGATTTGTCTATAATGCTGCGGATGGACGCTACGCTAAGCCCATAGATGAAAGACTATTGGAACTGCCCAAAAGCAAAAAGGAACAAGTTGATCCAATGAAGATGGTATTTACCCCCTTGAGTACGGACTTAAATACCTTGTCTCGCTGGATTGGACAAAGAACAGAAATCTACCTTACGGCAACAGAAGCTGGTACTGCACGCCTGACAGAGCAGGATGTAGTCCTTGGAAATCTTTTTGGCAATTTGACCGATAATAACCCTCTAAGTGGTGATTGCTTACAAGGGACAGGAGCCTTCGCTATTGTTCAGAAGACAACCAGCACAAGTACGGTTGTACAGACTGGTGCCATCGGAATTACCTTCAACAGTGCTACTGGTAGCAGTACCACCAATTCTACTATGATGGACTTTAATGGTGACGGCTATCCCGATATTCTAGCAGGGGGTGTGATACAATATACTAACACACAAGGAGGAATCAGTGGAGAGAAGTTCCAAATCGGTACAATAAAAAGTGGTAACAAGTCTAAGACATGGAGTCTTGGTAGCGCGCCAGTTGCTTCTGCTTCACTTACTATCTACCACGCTGCAAGTTCCCAAAACAACAGTAATAACAAGAAGTCCTCTGACCAGGGTAAAGCAAATGTTAGCATTTCTGCTGGTATTCCAATCAATGAAGACTGGAGCGAAGAAAGCTTTGCAGATGTCAACGGAGATGGTCTTGTAGACAGAATTAGTAATGATGGCTATGTGAAGCTGAACCTAGGTTACAGCTTCTCAGAACCAATAAAATGGGATATAGACCGCATACAAGGTGGTAAGTCACGGTCTTATAGTGCTGGTGCTAGTTTTGATATTGGCAGTAGCAGTTTTTCTGGTGGAGTCAATTTGACTACATCTGCAAATGAAGAAAAGTTTAACCTGACCGATATCAATAGCGATGGACTGCCCGACAAGGTGTGGTTAGAAAACGATGTGGTGAAAGTGGCTCTGAACAACGGATCTTCATTTGCTGATCCCATTGTTTGGAAACATGCCAAGGCACTATCCAATGCCTCTTCCACATCCGAAGCCCTGAATGTGGCATTTACGACGGCTGTACAATTCCTCGTGAAAGTAGCCATCAACCCGAGCACTTCTGCCAGCCACAGCATCAACCGAACGACCTATACGCTTCAAGATGTGGACGGTGACGGCTACCTTGACATTGTGGAGTCTGACAATGAAAGCGAGCTGAAAGTAACTCGCTCCACCATTGGCAGGACGAATATGCTCAAGAGTGTAACCAACTCCCTTGGTGGTACCTTTACCCTAGACTATCAGCACAGCACACCTACCTACGGTCTCCCTGGAGGTAAGTGGGTGATGTCATCCGTGACCGTTGATGATGGTATTCGTGATGACGGACCAATGATGAAGACCATCTTTGATTACTCTGATGGACGAAAGGATCGACACGAACGTGAGTTCCTCGGTTTCGGGAAGGTCGTAACCAAGAATATAGACACCGAAAAGGGCGACTCCGTAGTCTATCGTCAAGCAGTTCAGCTTTATGATGTGTCTACCTATTACGCACAGGGCTACGAGTTGGGAGTATCCGTAGAGGATGCCACTGGCAAGAAGTACACCGAGAGACGCAATGAGTACGACAATTATTATATCACAGCCAATGGGGACAACTATACTTTCACCCAACAGGAAAAACTCTGTAGTGACCGTGCTTCTGCTTTTGTGCCACTCCGCTATACCGCCAACAAGCAGTATGAGGGAGAGACAAGTGGCATCACCATCTCAGAGGCGTGGAATGAGTATTACCTCACTGGCTACCACGGGGAGCTAAAGTCCTATAAGTTCAGCGACCAGGGCAAGTTAGGTGAAAATGGCGCAGGTGGCTTCAACTACCAGACCGCCATTCAGTATGACTCCAACGAAGGTAAGCACATCTACGGTCTGCCTACTAACGTAACGGTTACGGGTAGCGATGGCAAGGTTTATCATCGTGTCACGGCTACCTATGATATGAACTATGCCGACCACATCACGCAGATACGTCAGCAGCTTGATAACGATGAAGCTGTCTCCGACTATACCTATGATGCTTACGGCAACATCACCAAGATTACGCTTCCTGCCAATGACAAGGGACAGCGTATGTGGTATAGCTACCGCTATGAATCGAAGATGAATATGTATGTGGAGCGCATAGACGATGCTTTCGGCTACCGCAGCGAAGCTTCCAACTTCGATTACCGCTATGGTATGGCACTGCGCCGTATGGATCTTAACCACTACTATTATGAGACCGACATTGATAACCTCGGGCGAGTGAAAGCTGTGCGTGGTCCTAACGAGCTGGCGACTAATCAGCCGTACATCATTGCCTTTGACTATCATCCTAAGGCTACTTTCGACACCAATGGCATCACAGCTCCTGCTTACGCAGTGACCAAGCACTACGACAGCCAGCATCCAAACGATGATTTAGAGACGGTTACTTTCGTGGATGGCTTTGGAAGAGCTGTTCAGGTAAAGAAAGATGGTGTGATAACCACGGCCGCCAAGGGCAGTGCGCCCAAGGATGAGACCGTGATGATTGTCAGCGGACGCAACATCTATGACGCTTTTGGTCGTGTGGCGAAAGCTTACTATCCCGTTACAGAGGCTGTGGGGAGCAAGACCGATTTCAACAAGACCTTTGACAACGTATCACCTACCGTAATGGTGTATGACGTACTCGACCGTGCTATGAAGGTAACGCTTCCTGACAATGCCGAGACCAAGACGGAATACGCCACGGACGCAGGTAGCAATACGCTTGTAACGACTATAACCGATGCGTTGGGGAATCGTCAGGCTACCTATACTAAGGGTAGTGGCAAAACCGTGAAGAGCGAGCAACTCAGCGGACCAGATGGGACGATTACCACTTCTTTCGAGTATGATGGTATCGATCGATTGGTCAAAGTAACAGACACCGAGGGCAATGTAACGACCTCCGTCTATGATATGGGTGACCGCCGTACGGAGGTAAATCATCCTGCCAGCGGAGTCACCACCTTTACCTACGATGCGTTGGGCAATGTGCTCACTAAGCAGACCGCCAACCTCAAACAAGAGGGTAAGAGCATCAATTACGAGTACGATTACGGACGACTGACGGCTATCAACTATCCTGACCATCCAGAGAACAACGTGAAGTACCACTATGGTGGTATCCATTCTTCTTACAATCGCATTGGCAGACTGATGCTTCGTGAGGATGGTAGTGGTGCCATTGAGTATTACTACGGCAAGATGGGTGAGGTTACCAAGACTGTACGTACACTGATTGTACCTAATCAAGCAGTGGCAACCTACGTAACACAGTGGAAGTACGACAGCCATAATCGTCTATTGGAGATGATCTATCCCGATGAGGAAAAGGTAACCTACGGCTACAACCTCGGTGGACTGGTGGATCATGTGCGTGGTTACAAGTCCTACAGCTACGACTATGTAAACAAGATTGGCTACGATAAGTTCGAGCAACGTATCTATCTGAAGTACTGCAACGGAGCGGAGACTTTTTACTCCTATGACCCACAGCGTCGCCGACTAGAGAATCTTGTGGTCAATGCCAAGGCTGGCACCATCATGGACAATGCCTACAGCTATGATGCCGTGAGCAACGTACTAAGCGTAAAGAACAATGCGCCACTTCCACAGAGTGGCAAGGCTGGCGGACAAATGAGTCACAGTTACACTTATGACCCATTGTATCGTTTGTCAAGCGCAACGGGTACATACGCAGGAGCGGACAATAAGACAGCTTCTTACACCCTTGCTATGGGCTACGATAATATGCACCGCATCACGAGCAAGAAGCAACACCTCTCACAGACTGGCGTACAGTTCGATGGCACTCTCAATGCAGGCTATGAGCTCTCCTACACCTATGGTCGCGAAGAGGGTAAGAAGTTCCAACTTGACAATGTGCGTGATATCAACTACCGCACGGAGGATGTGCCAACGGACAGCACGAGCATCAACAATGGACACAAGTATGAGTACGATGCCAACGGCAATCTTGTCTACATCAACACCTCTCGTGTAAAGCGTGATGGTAAGGAAGATCACAAGGCAAGTGAGCAGAAGTTCAAGTGGGACGAAGAGAACCGCTTGCTGGCAGTCGATGAGAATGGTTTTGTGTCTAACTATTGGTATGATGCCAATGGTGAGCGTACGGTGAAGACCTCGGGCGAGAACGAAGCGATCTATGTGAACTCCGAGTTCTCGGGTGGCAACACTGGTACGGCACGCTTCTCGCTCTATGTCAGCCCATACCTCGTTGCAGGGCAAGGTGGTAAGTACACCAAGCATATCTACATCGGTAGTCAAAGAATCGTTTCTAAATTGGGCGACTTGGCAAGCTATGGAGCAGACCCAAGACGAATACCTTATGCAGGCAATGAGGCTGATGGCTTGTCCCTCAATTACAAGGAGAAGTATGCACAGCAACTGCAATCTATCAAGGACAACTATAAGACGTTTGACATCCCTTATACTGGAAAGGATAATAACGACTATGTAAACGGTCAAGGATTCTGTTGTGACGATGGTACGCCAGAGGCTGCTCAAGCAAGGGCGATGGCTCGTGCTGCTATTGATGGTAACTTCAAGCCGAATGAAGAGTACGAGAAGATGCAGTTCTACTACCACCCTGACCACTTAGGTAGTAGTAGCTATATCACTAACCTCGATGGCGAGGTGTCGCAACACATAGAGTATGTGCCGTTTGGTGAGGTGTTCATCGAGGAACGCAACAACACTTGGAACACGCCTTATCTCTTCAATGCCAAAGAGCTGGATGAGGAGACTGGATTGTACTACTATGGGGCACGGTACTATGATCCGAGAATAAGTCAATTTTTAAGTTCTGATAGGTTCGCAAAGAAGTATCCTAACTTAACTCCGTATAGTTATTGTGCGAACAATCCGATAAATGCAGTGGATGTTCGAGGAGACAGTATTAGTACGAGTAAATTAAATGACGCTCAGCTCAAACTATATAACGAAAACATAGCCAGTCTTAAAGAGAGTAAGCTATTTACTTTATACTACAATCAGCTATTAACATCTCCAACGATATACACTATATCAGTGAACAGATCTAAAGCAGATGGAGAGGTTGGCAGTTCTGGTCAATTTTATGATTCAAAGACAAAAGAAATTAGTGTAGGAGTAACTATGGATTATGGAGCTATGGCGCATGAATTATTTCATGCTTTTCAAGATGATGGTGGGTTTTACAGAGATGATAAACCACAACCCAATACTACAATGGAAGCAGAAGCAATCATAGTATCTTATTATGTCGTTATGAGTGAATTAGGGTATGGAACTTCAAGTAATAAGTGGAATGAAGAGATGGAGGACTACATGCTAGAAAAAGGAATTCCATCCATAGAAAACGTAGAAAGTCTTCAATATCAAGATATGTTTAATCAATCGGTTGAGAATATGAAAAGTTATTACAGAGAAGCGGGAATTAATGCTCCAACTTATACATCGGAAAATCCGACAGTACGACCCGAGGCTCTAATGGAGGTTATAAAAAGATATTATGAAAAATAGTTTAATAGGTTTGTTTGTTTACACTGCTTCTGTATGCCTTACCATTACTATTGTATTGGGATGTTCCAGTAGGAAGTATGTAGGCATGAACACGGCTGACTGTACGAGAGAACTCAACAGCTTCCTT
>QWCK01003874.1_pt1 | contig 15657 bp, 15 predicted proteins | sample 1972571 | NCBI WGS metagenome assembly QWCK01 (sample SAMN09866710, study PRJNA288562) | Human gut metagenome isolate term2_stool, whole genome shotgun sequencing... | isolation source: gut | host: Homo sapiens | place: USA: California
ATGGCTTCACGGATTATCGCCACTTCAACCAAAACCCTTGTAACTCAATTCTATCACTATATCTTTCCGCATTTCACTTTTTTGTAGTAACTTTGCAGCAGAAATACAAATAAATAGTATTACTTTTAACTTTAGATTTCCAAAAATTGCATACAAAAGAAGAAAAAATAAAGGCTTTCAAACGATTGCTTGACATACAGGAGCGATTGAGAAAAGAGTGTCCCTGGGACAAAAAACAAACTTTTGAAAGCCTGCGCCCCAACACGATTGAAGAAACTTTCGAGTTGGCGCAAGCATTAATAAACCAAGACTATAAAAACATCTGCAAAGAACTTGGAGACTTAATGGAGCATATCATATTCTATTCGTTGCTTGGTAGCGAAATAGAAAAGTTTGATGTAGCGGATGTCTGCAATGCCCAATCCGACAAATTGATGTTCAGACATGACTTTATAGATTGGAGAGGTTGGCATCTGACAGATAAAGATATGACTATCAACACTGAAGGACGTGTTGTTTATAAAGATGAATTAATACAAAAGCACAATGGATCTATTCCGAATAAAGCACCAACTACTGCCAACCAAGTAGAATCAACTTGGGAGCAACGGAAGCAAATGGAACGCAATGGAAATAAGACAGTTTTGTCAGGTGTTCCTGATGCACTACCATCCATCATAAAGGCATATCGCATCCAAGACAAAGCTCGGAATGTAGGCTTTGATTGGAAACAAAAGGAAGATGTATGGGAAAAAGTAGAAGAAGAATTGCAAGAGTTAAAGCAGGAACTATCAAAAGATGACAAGGAAAACTCAACAAAGGAATTGGGAGATTTCCTTTTTTCGGTTATCAATGCCGCGAGACTTTATAAACTTAACCCTGACAATGCGCTTGAACAGACTTGTCAAAAATTCATTTCACGCTTTTCCTATGTGGAAAAACAATCAAAGAAAATGGGCAAATATCTGAAAGATATGACGTTATTTGAAATGGATAAATTATGGAATGAAGCAAAATCACTTGAGAGACATGAATTATAAAACAACAAATATTATGAGAAAACTACCTTTCTTATTTGTAATCGCTATTTTAGCAATAACCGTTATTGGTTGCAAAAACAATAAATCCAAACAGGTTTTGGTGCAAAACACTTCAAACTCCGACTCACTTAATGCAGGAGACAGTACAATTTATGGTGTCATGCTGGACGGTGGAATGAACTCAATACTGTTGCTTACAGACGCAGGTGATACTATTGAATTTCTTGAAAACCCGGACGATACATTGGAAGTGGTAAAAGGCGGAAAACTCGTTGGGGACAGATTTGCAGTCATCGGATATAAACAATATGGTGATTTGATATTGCGCAGTGCTGTCAATTTAACCTCTTTGCTTGGAAGTTGGAATAGTTTGGATAAAGATTTTGAATTGAAAGAAGGTGGAGCCATTGTTTCAAAAATAGAGTCTGAACGAAACCCTTGGAGTTCATGGAAGATGTATAATGGTCAGCTTGTTCTGTCAAAAGACACATTCGACATTCTTCAATTGGGTGCCGATACCCTATCGTTGGAAAATAAAGATGGCATTTTCATATTCACTCGTAAGAAGTAATCATTGGAACCGTTCAGAATACACATTTTAGGATGTGGGAGTGCTTTACCCACATTACGACATAACGCTTCGTGTCAAATAGTGGAGATACGAGGCAAGATGTTCATGATAGATTGTGGAGAAGGAACGCAAATACAAGTAAGGCGATCTAAAGTACACTTTTCTAAGATACAAGGGGTCTTCATCTCACATTTACATGGCGACCATTGTTTTGGATTGCTTGGAATGATATCTACGTTTGGCATGACAGGACGGACAGCTCCTCTTCATGTTTATGCTCCTTCGGCTTTCAAAGAGTATTTTCTTCAATCCCTAAAACTTTTCTGCGACAGTTTAGAATATGACGTGGCTTTTCATTCCATAGATGCTGATAGAAGCGAGATTATCTATGAAGATAGAAGCCTCACTGTTGAGACAATCCCTCTCGAACATAGAATTCCTTGTTGTGGGTTTCTTTTCAGAGAGAAGCAATATATGCCACATATCCGACGGGAAATGATAGATTTTTACAATATACCCGTTAGTCAAATTAACAATATCAAGATGGGCGCGTCATGGGTAACTGAAGATGGAAAAAAAATATCCAACGATAAATTAACATTCCCAGCAGAACCGCCAAGGAGTTATGCTTACTGCTCGGATACACGCTTTATTGACACTTTGTACAAAAAAGTGGAAAGAGTTACTGTCCTTTACCATGAAAGTACTTATGCCGATGACTTCCAAGAACGTGCAAAGCTTTATTTCCACAGTACTGCAAGAGAAGCCGCAATGGTCGCAAAAAAAGCCAAAGCCGGAAAATTGCTTTTAGGTCATTATTCCGCAAGATATACTAATGAAGAAATATTATTAAGTCAGGCACAAAGTATTTTTCCAAACAGCTCACTTACCAACGAGGGGATGGTGATAGATATATAAGATACTGCCGGATAGAGGCTTTGATAGTTTTGTTCTCTTAATTTATATTAAATTTACAAGTAATAGCTATGTAAAATATAAGGTTGCGAAATAAAATTCCTATCTTTGCATAAATAAGTTGTTATAGTGTATGGCAAAAAAAATACTTTATTTAATTCTCGCTTTTATATCACTGAATTTCGTTTTTCCAAATACTGTGAAAGCGGAAAATGCTCTTGAGATCATTAGTCAAGATTTTAGAAATATTACTATTTCAATATCAGGCTCTGTGCTTCGAGTAGAGGGAGCAAACGACGAGATGCTCTATATCTATAATGTTACAGGTGTTCGGGTAATGAGCGTTAAGGTAGATGGGCAAGACAAACGATACAATCTCAATTTGCCCAAAGGATGTTATATAGTAAAGGTTGGCAACGTAACTCGCAAAATCATTATCAGATAAAGCGATATTTAATAAGACATAATCTTACGTTGTGCCTCATATCGAAGATACCGAACTCCTTAAGCTAATCGCTGCTCCTCAAACACGAGAAAAAGCTTTTTCTTTATTGGTAGAACAATATAGTAATCCATTATATTGGAAAATTCGTAGCTTTGTATTATCTCATGAAGATGCCGATGATATTCTTCAGAACACCTTTTTAAAAGCTTGGAAAAGTATTGGGGATTTTAAGAACAAATCAAAGTTATCTACCTGGCTTTACCGGATTGCCATTAATGAATCCTTAGATTTTCTAAGGCATAAAAAACATACTGCTTCGGTTGGAAAAGACGATATGGGCAATATAATGAACAAACTGGTGGCGGACAACTATTTTGATGGTGATAAGAGTCAAGCATTGCTTCAAGAGGCTATCTCCACACTTCCGGAAGTCCAAAAAACTGTCTTTTTACTACGTTACTATGATGAACTGAAATACTCGGAAATCCATGAGCTATTAGGCACAAGTGAGGGTGCGCTTAAAGCTTCTTATCACATCGCCGTACAAAAGATTACAGATTATATAAAAAAGTGCCAATAAATAAAGTTTTCCTTTTTAAACTTTCAGAATGATATATAGTCCCATTAAAAAGGAATATACTTGAAAACAATATGTGATGGACTTAGAAAAACAATTACTATCCAAATATGGGAATAACAGACCATTCAAAGCTCCTGCAAGATATTTTGATACTCTGTCAGGCAGAATAATGGAACAGCTTAAAAATGATGTGGGTTCAATTGGATGTGAACGTCCCAAACATTCTGACTTTTTAATCAGGCTCAAACCGTTCTTTATTGCAGCTACGGTCATTTGCTTTGTATTCATTATCTTTCTTTCATTTAGAGCATTCTTAACCGGTAACGAAACACACCACGAGGAAATTACCTCCACACAGGATAGAATGATAATATCTAAGCCCTCGTCAGATGATTTGGATGAAGCTGTCGATTATATGATGATGGATGAAACAGATATGTACGCAAGTTTGATTGATAATTAATATTCTCGCAAAACCAAGAATTAAAGAAATGAAAAAGATATTGTCCGCATTAATTATTTTTTTCTTGTGCACGCTGAACATCAGTGCGCATTGCAAGTTTGACCCGGAAAAGTTTAGGGCAGAAATACATCAGTTCATCATATCGTCTGCCAATCTTACCGGAAAAGAAGCTGATAACTTTTTCCCTTTATATGATGAGATGAAAGCTAAACAGCAAAAATTACATAAACAGCTGCGCAATTATCAAAGAAGCACTCCAACGAGCAATGCTGCGGCAAGAAATGTTATTCTAAAAATTGATGATTTGAATTTTAGAATTAAACGTATTGAAAAAGAATACCATGACCGAATGCTAAAAAAACTACCAGCCATGAAGCTAAACACAGCTTTAAAGGCTGAGCGAAAGTTCTATAGACAATATTTTCGCAAAGTTGCCAAATAAGAAATAAACTCTATAAATCAGAAAAACGAGACAATGAGAAAAATTCATTTACTCAGAGTTGCAATGCTTGCCATAACCGTCATGTTGTGTGCAAGCACTTTTGCTTTTCAGACTTCACATCCTAAACGACAATTTAGAGGAGCGTGGATTCAATGCGTGAACGGACAATTTGAGGGGATAGGTACGGCAAAAATGCAAGCTACTCTTATTTCACAATTAGATGAACTTCAAAAAATAGGTGTCAATGCCATTATTTTTCAAGTCCGTGCCGAATGCGATGCACTTTATCCAAGCAAATACGAGCCTTGGAGCAAATTTCTCACCGGCAAGCAAGGTAAGGCACCATTTCCTTATTGGGATCCCTTGCAATGGATGATAGAAGAATGCCACAAACGAGGCATGGAGCTACACGCTTGGATTAATCCCTATCGGGCGAAAACAAAATCAACGATGGAGTTGGCTACCAATCACATTGTTCTGCAACATCCAGAACGCATTTTCTCATATGATGGGCTATCCATCCTTAATCCGGGAATACCTGAAAATAGAAATTACATCTGTAAAATCGTAGAAGATATTTTGCAGAGATATGACATTGATGGATTGCACATCGATGATTATTTCTACCCCTATCCGGTTTCAGGATTAAGTATTCCTGACATAAGAGAATTTAGTATTTATGGTGGCGGATTTGGAAATATTAAAGACTGGCGAAGAGATAATGTTGATAGATTTATCAAGGATTTGTCCGAGACGATACATAAAATTAAGCCTTGGGTAAAGTTTGGTGTATCCCCTTTTGGAATTTACAGAAATATTAAGAATGCCCCTAATATCGGAAGCAAAACAAATGGACTACAAAATTATGACGAACTGTATGCCGATGTATTAAAATGGATAAATAATGGTTGGATAGATTATTGTGTCCCACAACTTTATTGGGAAATCGGACATAAGGTAGCCGACTACAAAGAATTAATCCAATGGTGGAATCGGTATGCAGGAAATCGTCCGTTGTATATAGGTGAAGATGTGCTCAGAACAGTTAGGCATGCAGATCCTCAAAACCCAAGATTGCACCAATTACCCGCGAAACATCGCTTGCATCAACAGTCGGAAAACGTGCAAGGTACTGTTTTATGGTATTCTACATCAGTTGTTAAAAATCCCGGAAACTATGCAACTTTATTACGCACCAACTATTGGAAATATCCTGCTTTACAACCACTCATGCCGTTTATCGATGATAAGGCACCTAAAAAACCACGGTCGGTGAAAACAAAATGGTCAAAAGATGGGTATTACCTGACATGGAAAGCACCAAAGGCAAAACAATGGAATGATGAAGCTTACAAATACGTTATATACAGGTTTGCCCCAGATGAAACCATAGACACGGAGGATGCTTCGCATATTTTAGCAATAACTTGTGATAATCGAATCAAACTCGATTATGAGAAAGGTAGCACAAAATATACTTATGTTATTACTGCTCTTGACAGAATGAGCAATGAAAGTGCAGGGAAAAAGAAAAAAGTAAAATTATAGTTTGACTTTATACTTCCAACTATTTGCAGTCAGATTTCAAATTATAAACGAATACTGACAAGTGTATCTATATGCGACAAGTCCTTTTACCAACTATTGGTAATCCCTTTACCAACTATTGGTAATCCCTTTACCAACCATTGGTAATCCCTTTACCAATCATTGGTAATTGTCTTGACAAGGAATTTTACCGTTTGCAGCTTTGTGATTTGAACCATTGTTCAATCCAAACCGATCATTAGCAACCAACGAAACATGTAAAAGAATGGTCTGACAACCGATTTGGATTAAAGAAGGAAAACAAAAGCAAGGGAGTGGATCAACTCACAAATTAAGATGTACAAGGGGAATATCCAAGCACATGTGGAAAATCCACTTGCCAAAGCCTTGTATCCTTGGTTAAGCGTTTTGAATTTACCCACTAATGTTCCATAGGTTAATCCACAAACAACAACTATAAAAGCAATTATCGCAATAAAGCCTTGCGAAAAACTACTTGGGAAAATATCCCCCGTAACGCTAATTAATACAGCTTTTGGTAGGATAGTAAGTAACAGGATGATGACAATAAACAACAAAAGTTCGATACAAATTGTTCTTATTGCAATGCGCTCTCGATAATGTAGTTTACCCACCTTGAGTTCTTTATGGAACAAGAGGTGAATCACAGTAAATAGTCCACTCGACTTTAAGGTTCCAAAGGCAATTGTTCCAAGTAACAGCCAAACAAGGTATTTGGACGAGAGGTTTTCTATGAAATTGGCAAAAAACCATCTTATGCCTTCCCCACTTAGCAATGAGCGCATGCTTAAATCGGGAAACGCAGCTGTTATAATCCAAGATAGAAGTATAACCATTGCTTGTGATATGGCAAGAATTATTGCGAGTAATCCAAGTTTATTCTTCATCCGGATATAAGTTATCCAAGTCAATAATACGTAACTCCAAAGCCCGAACGACTAATTTAGTGGCATTCACGCTACCACTTCTTCCTTCCGGAAATAATTTTTGTACTAAGTCGTTTTGACGTTTTTCCAAACTTTTCACTCCAAAAGGCATTCCTCTGAGATTTGTGATTTGCTCTTTGGTATAGCCAAGTGCCAAATGGCGTAAAAATCGCTCATCATATTCATCGATTTCGAAATTAATCAGAGCTTCTTGGTGCATCAATTGACTATTCACACTCTGCATGAAGCGTGCCACGATTTTTTGAAGAATGGGCTGATTAAACACCAATCGTTTTCCGCTAATCACGCTAAATACATCGCCACGAGTCAGCAATTCGCCACTTTTAAGACAGATTCCATCTGCTCCGGCATCAAGCACGTCCACCCAAAGTTTTTCATTGAGTATCTCACCCGTAAAAATTAGCACTTTAACGCTCGGATACAGAGTTTTGGTTTGCCTACATATTTCCACTCCAACAGTAGTGAAGCCTCCCAAGCCCAAGTCTAAAAGCACCAAATCGGGCAAATCGGCTTTCATTAATTTCCAATAAGCAATTTCGTTTTCAGCGGTGCCGATAATGACAGCTTCCGGTATTTCATTACGAAATATGCCCTCTGTTCCCTTTAATTCCAAAGGGACATCTTCGACTATAATTACTTTAAATTTTTCCATATTCTTAAACTTTTGCTTTTGATAATGTGATATTCAATATCAGATTTCCGGATATTTTTTGTGCCGTTATGCCACACCTTCTTCTATTGGTTATCTCCCCTATTTCCCTAACAATTTGCCGGCAAATAAGGAATGGGATATTATTGGCGGCAGGTGTAAATAATTCAATACAGTCGGCTTCAGATAATTTTATCTCCATTACAATCACTTGAAGGACGACATATACCGATCCGCTTTCCTCTATATTTACATTTATTTTGTTATTCTTAAACTGCCTTGCAATGATTTCAAAAAGATACTTCAATAAATCCATGTCTCCAATAACAAAAGTCGAGGATTTCGGATTTTCCACGAATTCTACTTTAGAAGGAATGATATCACTCACCTTAACTTTTTGTTTCACATAATTCTGAGAAGTAATTTGCCTCATGGCTTGGAGACTTAAAAGTGAATACAAATTCTTGTAATAAGCTGCCAGTTCGCCAATGGTCTGCAATTGGGTGTCTTTATCATCTACAAGTTGTCGAATGCGAGAGGGATAATACATTGTCTCGTGCTTGAGTGTGGACAGACAATTATCTAAGATGTTATTACTGATATGCAGTTGTTCATCTTCGTATTCAAGCCTTCGCAGCTCGTCCTCTGCCATTTCTATATTGTGTTTGTTTTTATCTGTTTGCGTTGCAGAAGTTAGGAGTGCCTCTCTTATCTTATTGATAATCGACATTAATTCTTTTGGAAACTTTTCATTAATATTTCTATCTATAGTTGTCAGTTTATCGGTTATAGAAATATTACTGACCAAAATTTTGTTTATTTCCTTGAGTTTATCTTCACAAAAAAGATAAAAAAGTTGATGGCGATAGTACATAAAATAATATAATGGGAAGATAGAAATCAAAAGCACTATCAACAAAACAACAGCAACATTCTTATTACTTTCGGAACGTTGCATCATACGACAATATTTACCTAATTTTTTATCAGATGAAGTTTCTTTAAATAGATGGGTATAAACTTTATTATTGTATCGATATAATGCCCACTTGTGTAGTGCCAATGCCGCAACTGCACTCTCGTTGCGGATATCCAATATTATACTAAAATTAGTTGGTAGATTGTCATGAAACCATTTAATTTCCGCAGGTGTTTCTGCATCGTTGGCCATACGTTTCATCAGCATTTTGCCTGTGGGATGGAATTGTAGATAATATTTGTTTAAATAATATCTACAAGTATCAGCAAATGCTAAAGTCTTGTGATAATTACCTTTAATATTGCTATAATATGCCGAGTCGGCATAAGTATTTGCCATCTCAAGATTTCTTAGAGAATTGTTTGTATCTTCATTTAAGGAAGTTAAAGTAGAATGAGTGGAGCCCATGATGATAGTGGGTAACATTCCTGTGAGAAAGAAGACAAAAGTGCGAAGAATGCCCTTAGGCAGACGAAAAGAAAAAGTGCTACCCTCTCCCACTTTACTTTTCGCATAGATTTCACATACTGAAAAAATCTTACTGCTTTTACGATACTTATTAATTATTCCTTGACAATTCATTAAACCAAATCCGTGCGACTTAGATTCTTGATTGTCTGCTATGACCTTATTATCGAAAATATGAGCTAACTCGTCAGCCGCAACCCCCTTTCCGGTATCTGCTACAGAAACTTCCACATAATTCTGATATTCCCGAGAAGAGACGGTTACCCTGCCCCCCTTGTCAGTGAATTTGCGAGCGTTATCGGCTAATGTATTTAGCATGAAGAGTGTAAGTATTCTATCGGCTTTTACAATATTCTTTGTTGATTGAACTTCAAATTCAATATCTTTTAATGCAAAGCTCGTTCTGCTTTTCGCAATTATCTCAAATATCTCCTGTAACCGAAAACTTTCTATATGCAGCGATAATTCTCCCTTGCGCAATTGTATCCATTCTGTTAATACGTCATTATATTCGTTGATTTTATCTGTAAGTTCCGAAATATAAGTGTATCTCTCGTTTCTCAATTCGTTTGTTTCCTTCCTTTTCTGTACTAGTCGAACCTCCCATAATATTCGATCGATAAATGGAGTGATGATATTTACGAGTGTAACTTTTGCACGTATTTCCAAATTTTTCTTTTTGTTTGCTATCAAATGTGCTTGTGCAACAGCAAAAGCAACTTGCGTTTCCTCGTATTCTTCTTCCATCTTTGACAATTCTTGCTCATTTGCAATTTGCCATTGTTTGAGAGGTTGGAGTAAATCTGTCAGTGAATTGGTATTTCTTCCTTTTCGTCTCAAATAATGAAAACGCCAAAGTAAAAGGAGGATAAAAACTATCATTAAAGTAACAGCCCCTATCATCATATTTAGCTGTCGTGAGGTTTTTTCCAATTGTTCTGCTCGCGACTCATAATATCGGTCTTGGCGGGTTTCTTCTTGTAAGTCAAGATAGATATTTCTGTTGAAATCGCTTCCCTGTTTATCATTTATAGCGGCATAGACGACACTCAATTGTTCGCGGATTGACGCTATTAAATCCGGAGTTTTTTCTATTGACTTATTGTGAAGAAGTGCTTTCTCCAAACAAATAATAGCAGAACGATAATCATTGATTTGCCAATAACAGGAAGCAAGTGTGCGATAGTTACCTGCCGTTTGGTAAACATCACCATATTCTTCAAAGAGTCGCAATGCTCGTTGAGCCATGTTGCCTGCCAACAAGGTGTCCGGCATATTATCTTCATTGAGAAGTTTCACGGCTGTTTGATTGTCTGCCAATAGCTTATTCCTATCATGCTCTATCAAGAATTTTTCACTTAACGCTTGCAAAGAGTTGGCTTCCCAAGGTATATACCCAAATTTGTGTGCCATTGAATAACACCGCATCAAGATATCAAACTCCTGTTGGTTGATATCCTCTTGGCTCTTACCTTTTATAATTCCGCCAGCTCCCAAATTATAAAGTAGATTTAGATATTGCGCAGTATCTGTCATGATTTCTCCATCAGGATTAACAGCTTTCAAAGCCTTGACCGATGGTATTTCCAATCCCACATAATAATAATAAATGGATGTAACGATATGAAACTCTGAATGAGCATAAACCAAACGGGCTTTTTGATGTTTGGAAAGATAATTTTTCTCTTCTTTTATTCGTCGCCCTCGTCTCTGCGCACTTTCGTGATAATCGTAAAATTCCTTATTTCTGGATTGCCTTTGACATAGGCGCATCATCTGAATGTCAGCAATTAACAATTCTACTTGATTATCGGTCAAGCTTGTCAGAGTTCTTAAAATTTCTGAAGCTTTTTCATACTCCATTTTTACAATATTTACAAAGGCAATATTGTTTAAAGCCTCCGCTCTACCTGCCGAGTAATGTTCCGATAGATGATATGCCTTTTCGGCATAATATAGGGTAGAGTCTAAATTTTTATAGTGAAAATAATAAGAACGTTCATTTAAACAATCTACTTTTCCCCTTTCAACACGTGAGCATGCTGAAAAACAAAAACCAACCATTGCCGAAAACAAAACGACAGATAGCAAGTTCAAGCGATTGAATATATGATATTTATTCACTTTGATATTTCTCACAAAAATACAAAAGTTTTCTCAAAACTACTCAAAAAGAATTATATTTTAAAAGTATTTGGGATAAAAGCTTGGTAAACGCTTTCCGAAATTGAATTATTATTGCTATTTTTGCAAATAAATCAATAGGTTTTGTATGACATCAAAAATCAGAATTAAGGATATAGCAATAAAAGCAGGTGTTAGCGTAGGCACTGTTGATAGAGTGTTGCATAAACGTCCCAATGTTTCAAAGGAAGCGAGAGAAAGGGTTGAGGCTGTTCTTAAGGAGATGAATTATCAACCGAATGTTTATGCCAGTGCCTTAGCCTATAATAAAAAACACAAATTCTTTTGTCTTCTTCCTAAACATACCAGTGAAGCCTATTGGGAAGAAATAGAACTGGGAGCTATCAAGGCCATTGAGTATCGAAGAGATTTCCAATTAGACATGGAATTTATTTATTTTGACAGGCTAAACTCTCAATCGTTTGCCAATGCTTACCAAGAATGTTTGAAAAAAAAACCTTCCGGTGTAATTTTGGTTCCCTCTTTACCGGATGACACTCGGAAATTTACCGATACACTCCATGAAAGAAATATCCCATTCGTACTCTTGGATTCTTATCTATCCGAGTTGAAACCATTATCGTTCTTTGGACAAGATTCTTTTCAAAGTGGCTGTTTTGCTGCAAAAATGCTGATGCTAATTGCCAGAGATGAAAAAGCCATCATGATCATGAAACAAACCAAAGATGGGCTGATGGCAAGTAAACAGCAGGAAAATCGAGAAGTTGGTTTTAGACACTACATGAAGGAACATTATCCACTGGTAAAGATTTTAGAAATAAATTTACCACTTGAGGAGAAGCGGAAAGTGTATGAGGACGTATTGGAAGAGTTTTTTACCACACACCCGGAAGTTCATCATTGCATCGCAGTCAATTCAAAAGCTCATATTGTGGGAGAATTTCTGTTGAATACCAACAGACGAAATATCCAAATTCTAGGATATGATGTGGTTCATAAAAATGCAGAATGCCTGCGACAAGGCAGTATTTCGTTTCTTATCGCACAGCATGCTTTCCAACAAGGATTTTCAAGTGTTGATACTTTATTCAGAGCGATCGTGCTTAAAAAGGAGGTTCCACTTGTCAATTATATGCCAATAGAACTCCTCTCTAAAGAAAATATCGATTTTTACCATCGCATGCGCATATAGAAAATGTGCTCATTGATTATTATGACAAAGTAAATGGATATCATTCTACGGAATTTCTTCAGCATTATTCGTTCAGGTGCCTTTAACGATAAAACGGGGATAGAGGTAATGTCTCCATTTAAATGGCGTCGACTATTTTTAATGGTTGAAGCACAAAACGTTGTAAGTATCTTTGTGAGAGGCGTTAATGCCATTTCTGATAACGAAAAATTGAATCTTCCTAAAGATTTAATTCAGAAAATACAACAGAAACTCAAGACTTCTCAAGAGAAAGGTACCAAACAAGACAGCCATAAAATTTATTTAAGTAATAGATTATACAATCGAAGGCTAAAGAAGGTCATAGAAAAAGAAATACATAGTATCGATACTTCCATAGAAGCACTTGACATTCTTAAAATCATTATCTATAACACCAACTCAATGCTCAACAACGGTATCAGCCTGAGTGGTATCATAAAACTCGGTCAATATTTGCGGACAAAGGGAGATAAAGTCGATTTTATCAAACTTGAAAATTGGCTAATCTATCTAAATTTAGTCCGAATGGCTCAACTTCAAGGTAGCATCTTAATAACCTTTTTCGGATTTGAAAAAAACGAATTACCCTTTGTGAAGAAAGAAGAACCCAAAGCTAACACTTTAACCATCAAAGCTGTATCGAATTTAGCAAAAGACACCACAGAAGAATGGCACTTTAAACAAGATTCAGTAGGTTTTGTAAGAAATAATGGGGCTATGCTTAGAAAAAATCTCAGAAGAAGTTTTCGCTATCTGCAATATGCTCCGTTGGAGACAACCAGTAATTTTCTCCACAACTTCATTAAAAGTTTGTCTGAGATAGAAGAATAGTGCACCCAGATTCCTTTTCAACACGAATGTATTTTTAGTAAAATAATTCTAAAATCATGACCAAACTTTTAATAATCCCCATACGACTTTTATTATATCAATTATAAATCGTATCTTTGCATTTATGATTAGTAAGCGTTTTTTTCTATTTCTGTTTAGTATATTTTCTTTTACGAGCATCTTCGCTCAATACTATGTCCAATGTGAAGATACCTGTAATCATATTCACGGATTGGATATGAGCCACTATCAAGGTGAAGTTTGGTGGGAAAGGGTATCGGAAAATAGCAATCATAAACTTAACTATGTTTACTTAAAAGCTACGGAGGGAGGAGCAAAAATAGATAAAAAATATCTTGAAAATATCGTTGCAGCTCAAAGATATGGAATGAATGTAGGCTCCTATCATTTTTATCGACCCAAAGTTCCACAGGTAGAACAGCTAAGGAATTTTAGAGCTCAGTGCCGACCACAAGATCAAGATCTTATCCCCATGGTCGATGTTGAGACCACAAGTGGATTAAGTTCTAAAGCATTAAGAGACAGCCTGCAAAAATTCCTCATCTTAATGACTGAAGAGTATGGTGTGCGGCCACTTGTCTATACTTACACAAATTTCTATAATCAACACTTGATAGGTGCTATCGATGATTACAAACTCTTCATCGCCCAATATACACAGAGAGAACCTGAACTGCAAGATGGACGAGACATCTTTGCTTGGCAATATACCGGCAAAGGCAGTATAAACGGAGTCAATGGATATGTTGATAAAAGTCGATTGATGGGAAGACATAGTATGCGAGAAATACGTTTCCATCGACGATCTCGAAATTAAATAAGACACCAATAATAAATAAATCATAGTAAGAGAATGATTATAAAATGTCCGGAATGCGGTCATCAAGTGAGCGACAAAGCTCCTCTTTGCCCAAGCTGTGGAATTGAAATAGCAGGACACATCATCACCTGCCCTAATTGTGGAGAAATATATTTAAGCGATGAGAAAACATGCCCGAACTGCCACCATGCAAATGTATCCACTTTAAACAAGATTGAAAATCAAGAAGGCAATGAAACTCCGACTGTTATTCCCACCGATGGAAATAACAAAAATGATATACCACTCGTCAGTCCTATTTCGCAAAAAACTCAAGAGCAGGCAACAGACTTTTCCGAACCAACGGCTGAAAACAATGAGGTTGTCATCGCACAGATCATACCTGATGAAGACAACGTGGAGCATGAAACTTCAAATGCCACAAACGAGCATTCAGCTTCCAAACACAAAAAAAAGAATTATCATATCGCACTTTTGGTTTCCATCCTTATCGCAATAGCTATAAGTGTAATTTTGTTGCAACTATACAATCATGGGTTAAATAATAATGAAAAGAAAGAGTATGAAATAGCGATAAAAAGCAATAACGAAGCGGTATTGCAGCAATATTTGGATGAATTTCCGGAGGCTCCCGGAGATCATAGAAAAAGTATTCAAACACGATTGGATAATATGCAAAAGACCGTACATGAACATATGGGTGTCAGAAGTTTAAAATCTTGGAGTGAATGTTACGAGTATTTACAACAAAACCAAAGCTCTCCCTATAAGACCGAGATAGAAAGAAAAATGGATGACTTCGCATGGTCAGACGCATTGAGAATTAATACAGCAGACTCGTATTCGGAGTACAAAGAAAGGATGCCAAATGGAAAACATAACCATGAAGCGGATGAGAGAATAAAAGCGTTCATGAAAAACACAGCAACTCCTGAAGAAAAAAGTAAGGCTGTCAGCTGCATAAGAGAATTTTTGAGAGGAATTAATGCCAAAAGCACAACAAAGATATCGAATGCCATTGCTTCTCCATTTAACTTTTTGGGAACAAGCGGTGCTACAATTACAGATGTTACTGAATTTATGAGAAATAAATTATATCAGGCTGATGTAAAAACTCTTAATTGGCATTTGGATCAGCCAAGCGACATCAGTACAGAAACAAATAATGAGGATGAAACAATAATACAAAGAATAGAGATTCCTGCAAAATTAGTAATCAAACGAGAAGGAGGAACTTCCACCAAGAGTTATTTAATTTCTGCTACCATAAAAAATGGAAAGATAACTGCCATAAACTGGAAATAGAAGTTAAACTATTCCATTGATAACGGGTCAGTCGTAAAACCCAGTTTTACGACTGACCCGTTATCATACACTCTCAATAAAATAAGCCCCTCCGAAGAGGGGCTGCAGGATTTGTATCCTTCGGCATATAGCCTTATTGTGATAAGATGTAGAATATCTTATATTACTGTCCGCTAAACATAGAAATCCTCATTCCAACTCATTGAGACACAATAGTTCGGATGACAGCATATTAGTGACAAGCCCCCTTATTC
>QWCK01004549.1_pt1 | contig 15652 bp, 7 predicted proteins | sample 1972571 | NCBI WGS metagenome assembly QWCK01 (sample SAMN09866710, study PRJNA288562) | Human gut metagenome isolate term2_stool, whole genome shotgun sequencing... | isolation source: gut | host: Homo sapiens | place: USA: California
CAGGTAGAACAAACCCTGAAGAAACTCACCTTGGAGGAAAAGATAGGTCAGATGATGGAATTGGTGACCGACCTCTTTGGTGCCAACGACAAGAACGGTCTGTTCTATATCGACGAGCACAAGACCGATTCTATCCTTTCCCGCTATAAGATTGGCTCTATCCTCAACGCTCCAAATACCTGCGCTCCTACAGCCAAGCAGTGGGAGAAGTATATCTCTCAGATTCAGAAGATCTCGATGAAGCGCATCGGCATCCCTTGTGTCTTCGGTCTCGACCAGAACCACGGTTCTACTTATACACAGGACGGAACTCTCTTTCCGCAGAACATCAATGTGGCTGCCACCTTCAATCGTGGGATAGCTCGCCGTTCGGCCGAGGCTACCGCTTATGAGACTCGAGCAGTGAGCGTACCTTGGACTTACAGTCCTACCGTTGACCTCGGTCGTGATGCCCGTTGGCCTCGCATCTGGGAGAACTTTGGCGAGGATTGCTACCTCAGTTCAGAGATGGGTAAGGCGATGGTCTATGGTTTCCAGTGCGAGGACCCAAACAACATCGACCAGTATCACATTGCCACTTCAATGAAGCACTTCATGGGCTATGGTGTGCCTTGGACCGGTAAAGACCGTACGCCAGCCTATATCTCTCCTGCCGACTTGCGAGAGAAGCACTTCGCTCCTTTCCTGGTGGGTCTGCAGGCTGGAGCCTTGACCGTGATGGTGAATTCCGCTTCCGTCAACGGTATGCCGATGCATGCCAACAAGGACATCCTGACAGGATGGCTGAAGGAAGAGACAGGGTGGGATGGTGTGCTCATCACCGACTGGGCAGACATCAACAATCTCTATACTCGTGAGATGGTGGCAAAGGACAAGAAGGATGCGCTCCGCATTGCCATCAATGCTGGTATTGATATGATTATGGAACCTTATTCTTGCGATGCTTGTGGCTACCTTGTAGAACTGGTGAAGGAAGGTAAGATTCCGATGAGTCGCATCGACGATGCCTGTCGCCGTGTGCTTCGCATGAAGTACCGTCTCGACCTTTTCAAGAACCCAACCCAGAAACTGAAGAATTATCCTAAGTTTGGTGGCAAGGAGTTTGCCAAGCTCGCCTTGGAGGGAGCTACCGAGAGTATGGTGCTCCTGAAGAACGAGGGTAATATCCTCCCTTTGCAGCATGGCAAGAAGATTCTCCTCACGGGTCCTAATGCCAATCAGATGCGCTGCCTGGACGGTGGCTGGAGCTATACCTGGCAGGGTCATCGTGCCGATGAGTTTGCCGGCAAGTACAATACCATCTATGAGGCATTCTGTAATGAGTATGGCAAGGAGAATGTCATCTTGAACCAGGGTGTTACCTATAATGAGAAGGGAAATTACTGGGAGGAGAACGAACCTCAGATTCTGGGGGCAGTGGCTGCAGCGAAGGATGCCGACGTCATCGTGGCTTGCATTGGCGAGAATTCCTATACAGAGACTCCGGGTAACCTGACCGACCTTTGGCTCTCAGAGAACCAGCGCAATTTGGTGAAGGCTTTGGCTCAGACAGGCAAGCCTGTCATCTTGGTGCTGAATGAAGGTCGTCCTCGTCTCATCGCCGATATCGAACCATTGGCACAGGGCATCATCAACATCCTCATCCCTGGCAACATGGGCGGCGATGCCTTGGCAAACTTGGTATCGGGCAAGTCAAACTTCAGTGGCAAGATGCCTTACACCTATCCTAAGGAAATCAATTCGCTCGCTAACTACGACTTCAAGAAGAGTGAGGAGGTGGGTACGATGGAAGGGGCTTACGACTACAATGCGAAGATTACTCAGCAGTGGGGCTTCGGATATGGTTTGAGCTACACCTCTTATCAATATAGCAACCTGAAGGTTTCCATGTCTGACTTCCGCCACGGCGACATTATCAAGGTGAGCGTGGATGTGAAGAACACGGGCAAGGGGGCAGGCAAGGAGAGTGTCCTCCTGTTCAGCAGCGACCTCGTCGCCAGCATGGTGCCAGATGGTCGTCGTCTCCGTGCCTTCGACAAGGTGGAACTTCAGCCAGGTGAGACCAAGACTGTGACCTTCGAATTAAAGGCAGACGACTTGGCTTTTGTAGGTTGGGATGGCAAATGGAGATTGGAGGAAGGCGACTTCAAGTTGATGATTGCCGACCAAACTGCCTCTGTTCATTGTGTAGATACTTATCTGTGGCAGACAGCCAATAGATAAGCATATATAAAGATTGGGATCCATTCCTGCAAGAATATTCTATGTATTCTTGTTAGGAATGGATTTTTCTTCTCCGTACATCTTTTTATAGGTTTCGTTATAATGGATGATGGCATCTTGTAGTTCTCTGATTTTTCCCAAGCGTTTCAATACGCGTGTTTGTGTATGGAAAGCAGTTTCGTTTATAGGGTCGATATAGAAGATACATTTTACACAGTGCAAGACTGACTTATAGTCAGATTGCTCTACCGATGCGTTCATCAGTGCAATGAGTGGTTCGAGCAATAACTGTTCTGTGCTCGATTTGAAGGTATCGAGTACAGGTGCATCCATAAACGTGAGAAATTTTCCGCGACACACAATATCGAGAATAGGAATGCGACGCTCATACAGGTTGGCCGTTTCATCGTTTAATAAATTGAGCAGTGAAAAATAATCGCAATGGAAGGTAGCTTGGGTGTCCAACTTAAATTTACCTGATTCGTAGACCAGTGTTATGCCTTCAAACTCTTTTAGAACACGTCGCAGATGGTTGATGGCCACGTTTTTTGAGTTCTTAATTTTTTCAGGCGTTTTGTAGCCCCACATTTCGTAGCCCAACTGTTGAGACGAAATGCCTCCTTCAGCGTTGTGTTGAAGGATGAGGCATAATAACAGACGTAGCTTGTCTGTAAATAGATAACTTATATCTCGTCCGTTGCGTCCGCAAGCTGTAAAGTTACCAAAAAGGTATAGGGTGTTGGGTTGTATACCTTCGGCCTCGGGTTCGCTGTCGTTGTTTACGATAATTCGTCGGCGTTGCGCTCGATGAAATAGCCAAACACCAGTAGTAACAATGGCAGCAAGCAGAGCTATTATGTAGGGTAACCATGACGAATGTGCTTGGTCGTGTTCATAATTTTCAAATACCGCTTCGGTAATGGCTGGTGCGTTGATGCTGTAGGCACGTAGCGTGTTGTGATGCTCATCTTTATATTCGTGCACGGTAATAATGAAACGATGTAGCAACGAGTCGAAGTAGAGCGATGTTTCAGTTTCGATACGGTCGGGGTGTATTAGTATAGAGTCGCCAAGTTGACAGAAATGTCCGTCGCGTAATGAATAACGGTATAGGTGAATGTACGAGTTTGACTTAAACTCAGAATAACCAATGGTGTAGAAACTGTCGCGTGTAAGCACCATCGATTTTGAGAACACGATATCGCGATAGTGTTTCCAGTCAATGTTCCACACTTTTTCTACACGATTTGTACGCGTGTCGTATCGATGAAGATCGTAAAAGAAGCGGCGTCCCACCGTTTGGTCGCCCGACTCGTTTCCCATGCCGCCAAAGATGTAGGCATAGCGTTTGCCATCATAGCCCATCGATAAAAAATAACGTGGGAAGCGTTCGCCCTGCACCTCGTTTAGCATGTGCCAATGGTGGTCAGAAACATTGTAACTGTAAAAGCGTGAGCTGTATTGCATGTTGGCAAAACCGCCATAAATGATGAATTGCTGCGTGTCGGGGCGATAGAAAGATCCATGATGGTGCATCTGCCCCTCGTTTATCTGTACGGTGCTCTCAGCGTTCCACTGGTAGGTGTCGAGGTTGAGGCTGGCCACTGAAGGTTCTGCCTCGGCTTTCTTCTCTCTAAAAGTCTCGTAACTGTATAGCTTGTGGTGAGAGGGATCGATAAAGTTGGTGCCAAGGTACAATTTTACTGGGCAAGGTTGTGCAAACGGTTGTCGCTGCGTAGCACCTGTTACCACATTATAAATATATAAGGAATTGTTGTTATAGTAAAGCAGTTGATGGTTAGGGACAAAAAAGTTATGACCAGCAGGAGTGTCTGACTTCCATGATAATAGTGGCGTCCAGTGGTAATGATCGTTCAAGAGCCAATAGGGCGAGTTGACAATGCCTACGGTGTGGTGTTGTTCATCAAGCACAGTTGTGCCAGACGTTTGTTTTAAAGGAAAGCGCCAGCGACTATCGGCATCACTCACCACTAGGTCGCGCATGGCAAACGAAGGTACATCGATGAGATAATCGCTTCGTCCAAACACAATGCTGGCTAGCATGTTATGGGGTAAGCTGTTCTTGCCCATAGCCAGTTTGATGCTCTTTTGTTCACCATCAATGCTCATGCTGATGGTTTGCTGCTTCATGTTGAAGGAAATGTGCACATTAAACCACTGTTTCAGCATGAGTTTCTGTCGGTTAAACCGTATTTTGATGAGACCTTTATAGCCTTCACGGTTTAGCTCAAAATAGTCGTTTCCGCGACCATCGTAAAACACATTGAAAATCTTATTTTTGGTTTTATCTATTACGCGCACAATATATCCCACTTCTTCGCGATAAGGTAGACGCATATCGAACGACATGTCGAGGCGTTCAATAAATTGTTCTTCCTTGTCTCCAAACACGCTGTATGAGGTGCGCTTTTCTATTGAGTTGGCAGGATTTAGAAAGGCAAGACCGCCCACCTTGGCATGAATAGGTGTTGGTAAAAGTATGAACAAGGTGGCGATGAGTATCAAAAATCGTGTGTAGGCTTGATGGTATAGTATGTGTGCGTAGGATTTTATGTGCATAGGTATGATGTTGTTTTAGTTGTTGCAAAGATATAAAAAATGTTGTATAATGTAAGTAATGGACTCTTTCAATTACAATAATATGATTAAAATTCCCTTTTTATAGGGTTAATTAGGAATAAGAATAGCTTAAATTTACTTTTTATGGGTTATTTACAGGCAGATTAATGTTTTTTTTCTGAAAATAACCACTAATTAACCCAATTATTAATTTGTGGAAATGTACTTTTGCATTTGTTAAATGTGGAAACGGATCAAACTACTTCGGTTTCTTGCATCCGTAATGATGTATGCTGGTGATAATTTAATGTAATAATAACAAACCTACAAAATATAATAAAACTATGGTGACAAAAAAACTATTTAATCTGCTTACAACTGTTTTCCTTTTGGGTTGTTTAGCATGGATGGCTACGTCATGTAGCGACGATGATGATAAGGGTGGCTTGGGAACAGGCACCGTATCGGGTATTATTACAGACGATTATGATGCCCCACTTGAGGGCGTAGTCGTAAAGATTGAGGGTGGCACTGCCACTGCTACGACCAATGCCAATGGAGAGTTTACATTAAATGAGGTGGCGAAGGACAAAACCATTCTTACTTTTTCAAAGCAAAACTACCAAACCATCAGTGTTACCATTACTCCGAAAAGTTTTAGCAATGGTGTGGCACTGGTTAACGCATCGATGATTTATGCCGCAGCTAAAATTTATGGTACGGTGCTTGATGGTAAACATGGTAATGCACCATTAGCTGGCGTACAAGTTAGCATTAGCGAAACACAGACGGTAACCACCGGCGCTGATGGCACTTTTACCTTTGACAATCTGCCTCTTGATGCTTATACTGTAACCTTTACTTACGATGGTTACGAAACTGTTACTCGTACGTTAGGTATTGATGGATTTATTGATGGTATTGCAACTGTTGATGTTACGATGGGCGGTCGACAGATATTGCCACACAAAACTCTTGACGATCTATTGAACGCTGACCACTGGTTCTTTAGTGAGTATCGTGGTGGCCGTAATGGGCAGGATTATCCTCACTTTGATTGGTCGACCGACTTTATGGCTACGCTCGATTTCCAGGGCGCTTGGGAAGAACAAAACGAGGGTACTACCTTGCAGATACAAAACAATCCTGGTGACAATCAAGCCCATCCTGCCGATTTGAACAACTTCGACTCGTATGTATATGGTCTCAAACATATTACCGAAGATAATAAAATACTGACTATACAGTGTCGTACACACTCGGCATCAAACGACGACCCTGTTGTTTGGGGCGTGCAAGTGGTAGATATGAGTCAGACATCGCCTTCAGCAGTGAAGTTGGGCGAGAACCGAACTTTAAACAGTGAAGATTATAAGAGTGAGGTGTTCGACTTAAGCGACTATGTAGGTAAAGATGTTATTATTGCCATAGGCATTTACCGCGCTCGTACGGGCGACTACTGGAAACAGTTTGTTCTGCGTCGTTTGGCTTTCAACAAAACAGCCATCGATGAAGGCTTCTGGGGTTGGCTGCCTGGAACAGCTATTAATGACGAACTGTCATCGTGGGGCCTTACACAAGAAATGGTGCGTTCGGCCATGCCACAAACAGTTTATAGCTTCTCGGGTGTATCGCCAATGAATGGCAGCCGCGACGACTATGGCAACGCTTACCACTCATGGCGTGATGTGAACCATATGTTTGCCCTGTGGTCGTTTGTACCTCTGCATAAAGATACTGAGCCGTTTGCTGGCGAAGGCTTTGTTATGAAGACCAATGGCGGTGGCACACCTGTAAGTGATACCGAACCTCAGGCTTATGTATATGCCAAATTCTCGATAGGTGCTGGCCATGACCATTTTATCTTGCGCTGTCGCAACTTTAGTAGTGCTAATCCTACAGTGTTTAAGCTTACAGCCATCACCAATGATATGGCAGTGAAGCATATTCTGCCCACTACCGTATCGGCTAACCAATGGGGCGAAGCCTCTAACGGTTGCGTAGGCTTTGTGCATGAAGATGGTGGTACGGGCAACCCCGAGGCATACGCAACCTTTACCTACGATCTGACCGAATTTGATGGTAAGGACGTAACGCTGTGTCTGGGCGTGTATAAGGGTACTGATAATGGCGATGAAAATAAGTTATGTATCTATAGTGCCAATCTTAACTAATACACGCTAATATGATAATTTCCTTAGTAGAAATTCTTCAACCAATATTCTTTGTCTACTTTTTGAAAAAAAAGACGGATTGTCTATATACTATATAATAAAATATGAAGTCGGCTGGCGGGGCAATCAACCCCAATTACTCCGCATGGCGGCTTCTTGAAACACTAAACAATACAACAAAATGATGCAAAAAACCTTATTACTTATAGGTGCTGCGCTATGCTGCATGGCCACACTCTCGGGCTGCGAGAAAGAAAAGATGAATAGCATGCACTATGACCTTGAGGGTCAACCCTTGCCCACACAGCAAGGGGCCGAACTGGCTACCCTCAACCTCTCGCGCGCCATCACACTGGCCGACTCGGCCTTTGTGCACAACTTTACGGGTAACACAATGAAGCTGTTGCGCTACTATAATCCTATTACCAAAAGTACTGATAACGAGGTGGGCAGCGTGTGGATGTACACCAGTGCCATTGAGGCAGTAAACGGTATACTCGAGTCGTTGAAGGATATGCAGAAGCAAGTGCCCGACTTGTATGCTCAAAACTATGAGCGCTATGTGGATAGACTGACCAATTTGTACGATGGACTAGAATACTATGCTGGCACCTATACTCTTACCTCATACACACAAACTAAGAAATGGACGGTGTATGGCGTGAACCGTGCCGACGATAAAGGGGGCGCTAACGTTACTGGCGTACTGAACGTGTATGACGACCAGCAGTGGATTATCCGTGAGTTGCTGCGTTCGTATAAAATCACTGGCAACACCGATTATCTGGCCAAAGCAGAATATCTTACCGACTATGTGCTGGATGGATGGGACTGTACCCTGAACGCTGATGGCGAAGAAAATGGAGGCATAACCTGGGGCCCAGGCTATGTGTCGAAACATTCGTGCAGCAATGGCCCTATGGTCAGTCCGTTGGTATGGTTGTATGAGATATATCGTGGCAAGGCCGATGAGATAACCTATCGCAAGGTTGACTTAAACGGACGCCGCTATGAAGTGACAGAAAAAAAGGCCGACTATTATCTCAACTTTGCTAAGAAAGTGTATGCTTGGCAGAAGAAGTATCTTATGAACGCTGATGGTGTTTACTACGACCTTATTGGTGCCGAGGCAGATGCTCCGCAATATGAATGGGTTGATGGAAAACAGTATCGTAAGGGATTGGCATTGACCAATCCCTCTGGCCGAAGCTATAGTTATAACAGTGGCACCATGTTATCAGGCTGTGCCGACCTGTATCGCGTAACGCGTATTGCACAGTATCTTAACGATGTGAAGGCGCTGTCATTGGCTACTTTCAAAGTGTTTGCTTCGAAAGACCCTGTACGTGAAGGCTATTATGCTTACGCCGTAGATGGTTTTAGCCCTTGGTTCAATGATGTGCAGATGAGCGGCTATGCCGAGGCCTATGGCTATGATGAAATATCGCGCAACAGTCTTAACTATTATCAGGCTAACCTAAATTATGCATGGGCTAAGTATATGAAGAACGGTACGCTACCAGTAAATTTATTGGTGGGCTGGAGCCAAAAGGCTGTAAACAATAAAGTTGAGGCCATGTTCTCATTTGCCTATGCTTCAGAGTATGCTGTGCTGGCTAACTGCCAACGCAAAATAACCGAATAACGTTTTCAAAGCCAATTTTGTTATGAATATAAAGTCATTATTATTTATATCGGCTCTGGTCATGAACTCGGCAGCAGTACAAGCGCAGGGTATCATGGTAAAGGGCAAGGTCGTTGACCAACACAACGAGCCCGTTATTGGCGCTACCGTAGGCGTAGATAAGGGCAAGGCCAAGACTGTGACCGACATTGACGGCAACTATACCCTTCAGGTGCCCGCCAATGCACAAGTTGTTGTTAACTATATAGGTATGAAGCCTGCCACACAAAACGTGGGTGGCAGACGCGAGCTTAATTTTGTATTGCAAGATGATGTAAACCAGCTACAAGATGTAGTGGTTGTGGGCTATGGAACGCAGAAACGTGGCTCAATAACAGGATCTGTAGCAGCTGTAAAGGGCGATGAGATGATACGTACCAAGAATGAGAACCCGCAAAATATGCTTACGGGTCGTGTGGCTGGTGTGCGTGTATGGCAAAAGAGTTCTGAACCTGGCTCGTATAACAACAACTTCGATGTGCGTGGTATGGGAACACCGCTGGTTATTATCGACGGTGTACCTCGTGATATGAGCGACTTTCAGCGCATGAACGCTGATGACATTCAAGATATCTCGGTGCTGAAAGATGCATCGGCATCAATCTACGGTTTGCGATCGGCCAATGGCGTAGTGTTGGTAACCACTAAAAAAGGTCAGGCTGGTCAAACCAAGTTCTCGTATAATGGTTCGTATACTATACAGTCGCCCAAAAGCATGCCAAAACTGCTTGATGCTTATAAAACTATGACGCTGTATAATGAGCGAAACTTGAATAATGTGAATGGTGGTTCGAAAATTTATACCGATGAGATGTTTGACGAGTTTAGAAATGGCACGCGTAGAGAAACCGACTGGAACAACCTTATCTTTGCCAAGACATCGCCACAGACTAATCATAATATTACGGTGTCGGGTGGTAATGATAAAACTCAGTATTTCGTTAGTTTTGGTGCTTTCTATCAAGAGGGCTTTTTCAAATCGGGCGACCTCAACTATCATAAGTATAATATCACCTCAAACCTTACCACTGAGGTGTATCGCGGATTGAAGCTGTCGCTCAATATCAACGCTATGACCGACAAGCAGAACAACCCCTATTGTACATCAACCGACATCATACGCAACTATTGGCGACAGGGTGTGCTCTTTCCTGCCTATGCCGATGAGGCGGGCACCATGCTCAATTATGATGGCCTAGATCTAGAAGAGAACACTGTAGCTAAAATGACGGCCGACATATCGGGCTACCGTCGTTATAAGCAGAGCCAAGTGCTTACTTCTGGCATTTTTGAGTATGACTTTGGAACGTTGACCAATGTGCTAAAAGGCTTGAAGGCAAAGGTTATGTTTAGCTACGACTATCATTTGAATAACAATACTATTTATCGCAAGCAATATTATCAGTATGCTTTCGATCCGGCCACACAACTTTACAAACAAAAAGTGTATGCCTCAAGTGCGCCCAGCAATCTGCGACGCGAGCATTATGATACACAACAATTTTTGTCGCAATATACTTTAAGTTATAATCGCGACTTTGGCCCACACAGTGTAGCTGCCGTTGTGGGTATGGAAACACAACGTCGCACAGGCGACAACTTCTATGCCATGCGTAATTTGGCTTTCTCATCGCCATATCTCTTTAATGGTGTAGAAGAGGGACAAATTGCAAATAGTGCTACGGGAGGTATCTACTCGGCCAACTATAACGCCTTTATCGGACGTTTAAATTATAGCTTTGCTCAACGTTATCTTGTAGAAGGACAGTTTCGTTATGATGGTAGCTCAAAGTTTGCGAAAGGACATCGTTGGGGCTTCTTCCCATCTGTATCATTGGGTTGGGTAGTGTCTGAAGAACCGTGGTTTAAGAAAATTGAATTCTTGAAGGGCATCGACCAGTTGAAGTTGCGTGCAAGCTATGGTGAGATGGGTGACGACTCGGGAGCCAACTACGATTGGGTGGCTGGATACACTTATCCATCGACGAGCGGAAATTCGGAGAAAGGCTATTATAACCAGTATGCTCCAGGCTTCATCTTCGGATCACAGTTTGTGTATGCTGCCACGCCGATGGCTATTCCTAACGAACTGATATCATGGTATAAGGCTAAAACCTTTAACGTTGGTGTTGATTTCGATACCAATAACAAGCTATTCGGCTTCTCGCTCGACTACTTCAGCCGCAAGATGACGGGCCTGTATGAGTATCGCACCTCTGAGTTCCCTACCGTTATTGGTGCAAACCCACCACGCGAAAACGCCAATAGCAGTCGTAATTTTGGTATGGAACTTGAGCTTCGTCATCATAATCGGATTGGTCGCAATTTTGTGTATAACGTGAAAGGTATCGTTACTATCACTCGACAAAAGTATCTTACCGCCATACAAAACGGACCGTATGCTAACGCCTACGATCAGTGGCGAAATGATCACCTAAACAATCGTTATCAAGGTGTACAGTTTGGCTATGAGGGTAATGGACGTTACCATAACTGGGACGAAATATGGAACGAAACACTATATCACGAGAAAGACTTGCTGCCTGGCGATTATAAGTATCTCGACTGGAATGGTGATGGCGAGATAAATAGTCAAGATGAGCACCCGTATGCTTTTGATCAAACGCCGTGGATGAACTATTCGCTTAGCATAGACTGTGCTTATAAAGGTTTCGACTTTAGTATGCTGTGGCAAGGTTCGGCTTTGGGATCAATGTCGTATGAAGAGCCGCTCTACTCAATATGGGGACAGAACGGTGGTGGCGCCCTTGAGCAATATTGGGATCGCTGGCACCCAGCCGATGAGAACGCCGATCCCTACGACCCGAACACTAAATGGGTGAAGGGATATTATGCCTATACAGGGCATTATCCTTCGGCCAACTCTACGTTCAACCGTGTTAGCACTGCCTATCTACGCCTAAAACAGATAGAACTGGGCTATACGTTACCAAAGTGGAAAGTGTTTTCCTCGCTCAATTTGCGCGTGTATGCCAATGCTTACAACCTCTTCACCATTACAGGTGTGAAGTTTGTTGACCCTGAGCATCCCAGCGATGACCTCGGACGCCTCTATCCGCTTAACCGCACCTACACCTTTGGTGTGCAGGTGTCGTTCTGAAGCAACACCGTTTAAAGGTATCGTATATAATGTATAACATCATTTATATTAATAAACAAGATATATGAAAAAACTCATTATATTTTTAGCAACAGCATTGCTTGCTACCTCGTGCGTAGATATGGATGTGCCACCGAAGAATGTCGTCACGGCCGACCAATTGTTATCTAACGAATCGGGTATCGACATCTATATGGCGCGTATGTATAGCTATATGCCGTATGAAGATTTTAAATATCAAGGGCAGTGGGGCTTTAACTTCAATGGATGGCTCGTGTCGTTAGGCATTGAAGGCACGGGCGAATGTCTTGATAGAGATGGTATCTGTTCTGCCTTTACGGGCGAGGATACTCCTTATTGGGGTATGGCTTTCTCTGAATTGCGTGATGCTAATTATCTTATCGAGAACCTTCCCAAGTATAAAGACAACTATCCTGAAATAATGTATAACCACTACCTAGGTGAGGCTTATTATGTACGGGCAACCGTGTTCTACACTATGGCAAAGCGTTTTGGTGGTGTGCCATTGGTAACAAAAGTTATTCAATACCCAGCCGATGCTACCGAACTGGAGGTCCCTCGAGCCTCAGAAGAGGAAACTTGGAATCAAGTATTGGCCGACTATGACAAGGCTATTGAATTGTTACAACCCACAAGTCCAAAACAAGGATACTGTAATAAGTATAAAGCGTTGGCATGGAAGTCGGAAGCCATGTTGTATGCGGGCAGTGTGGCCAAATATAACCAAACAGTGGCTGGACATCTCACAGGCTTGGGCAAGAAAACGGGCGTGCGTGTCATGGGCTTTGCCCCTGACCGTTGGGATACTGCTTCGCATAAGTATTTTACAGAGGCTTACAAATCAGCTAAAGAGGTTATGAATAGTAAACGCTACGCTCTTTATATGAAGAAATGGGCAGATGGCGATGCCGATGCACAATATCAAAACATGGTAGACATGTTCTTCGATGATGATAGCCCTGAGAATATTGACGTGCGCAAATATTCATACCCTACCGACACACACGCTTATGATGCTTACAACTCGCCATTCGTTTACCACAGCCCGCTATCGTGTGGTATGTGTCCTACCGAAGACTTTTGTGAGTTGTTTGATGGCTTCGACCGTTATCCCAATGGCTCAATTCGTGTTACCGATGGAACGTCGAACACTACGGGCCACTATGTGTTGTATGACCAGCCCATGGATTTCTTCAAAAACGTAGAGCCTCGTCTCAGAGCATGGGTGATATATCCTGGGGACTACTTTAAAGACCGTAACCAGGAGATACGCACTGGCACCTGGGCGGGCGCTGCTCCTATCAGTCCGCTCTTCGACGACTATTCGTATGCCACTTCGCAGAAAACCTATCAGCAGCTTGATGCTTATACCAAGAAGCCTAAGCAGCTGTATCTTAGTTCTAATGCAAACAGTAGCCAAGAACAGGTGCCCCTTGACGATGGCACAACAATGAACGCTTCGGGTGCCAATGGTCCGTTCTATGCTAATGGCGAGTCGTGCTTAACAGGATTGATGATACGTAAATATCTTAACCCCAGTGCTTCGGCCGAGATTGGTGAAGGCAAGTCGGAACAACATTTCTTGCTGATGCGTTATGCCGAGGTGTTGCTGAATATGGCTGAAGCCGCTGTCGAAATGTCAATGACGGGTGTTTCGGCGCCTGATGGTGCTGACTTGATGCAAGAGGCCACCAATGCGGTGAACGACATTCGACGCCGCGCTGGTGCCAATTTGCTCACCACCACATTGCCTAATACCGACGATGGCCGCGATATAGTGCGCCGTGAGCGTCGTAAGGAGTTGGCTTTCGAGTCGAAAACAAAGTGGGATTTGCGTCGCTGGCGTGTGCAACATTATGAGGGACGCGATGGCTTCTGGGGTGAGAAACGCGATAAAACAACTTATAGTGACGCCAGCCGTTATCGCTTCCGTGGCCTTTATCCTTTCTACTCAACACAAGCCAAGAAATGGTTCTTTGATGTGCATTTCCAGTTTATCAGCCAAAAAACGTTCGATTATTCGGTGCTTGATTATTACTGGAATATTCCTGATGGCGAGGTTACCAAGAGCGCTGTTATCGATCAGCAACCTAACCGTTAAGGTGTGTGCACATACTTTATAAAAATAATCGTAACATTCAGTGATAATGCCGTATGATAATGGCACAAAAGAAAATAACGATATGAAAAAAATAGGAATTATTGCTTTGTTGTTCGCCTCGATGTCTTTGGTCTCATGCGACCTCTTTGAGATGGATAACTACGAATCACCCTCAGAAACTATTCATGGCGCGGTGGTGGATGCCGAAACTGGCGACTCTATACGCACTGATCAAGGTAGTGAGGGTATACGTGTGCGCTTGACACAGCTCGACTATAGCGAGAACGCCAGCCACAACCCCGACTTTTATTGCATGATGGATGGGTCGTTCCAAAACACAAAGGTATTTGAGGGCATATACAATGTTCGGGTTGATGGACCTTTCATTCCATTGGTGCGCGAGAGTAAGGATGGGGTGCCTTTGGCTAATGAAACAAAGAATGTGAAAATAAAGGGAAAAACCGAGGTGATATTTAATGTGAAACCCTTCTTACATGTCGAATTTGTGGGGTATCCCACAGTGTCGAACGGACAGATAACGGCCAAGGTAAAGGTTACGCGTGGCATTTCGCGCGACGAGTTTAAATCGTATATTGAGCCAATGGGTGACTATGATGAGAGCTATCCTAACGTTACCGACATTCAGCTCTTTGTGAGCTATTCGTCATCGGTGGGCTATCGCGCGCGTGATGACCGCTGGTCGAATGCTATTGAGTATTCGGGCGATTCCTTTGAGCCGCTGCTCGGTACGCCTGTTACCATTCGCTCAACAAAGGGACAGGTTATTCCTTCGGGCCGACATGTCTTTGTGCGTGCTGCCGCGCGTATTAATTATGACACGCCGATGGGTAGTGGCACTCGACGTTGGAACTATAGCGAACCAATGGAGGTAATGATACCATAATTCCCTTTCCTATATTAATGTAAGATAAGTTATATAACGACGAAGGCGCGCCAATAGCAGTTTGCTGTTGGCGCGCTTTCATCGTTTTTTATGTTTTATCTCATTGTCTTTGGCTCAAGAAACGTTATTTCTTAGCCTCGGTGCACTGGTCAACGAGGTAGACGATTGACTGGTAGGGTATGCCCGAGTTGGTGGTCAATCCTATCTCGCAGGTGCGGCTGTTCGAGTAGCCCTTCTATATGCCACGTACTTGCAGTTGGGGGCGCAGCTTGCGCAGGGCATATTGGTTCACCTCGGGGTGTGTGAAACCACGGTCGCCAGCAAAACCACAGCAGCCTACGCCCTCGGGCACAAACACGTTTGTAGAGCAGAGGCGGGCCAACTGTATGATGGTGTCGGCCAGTGCCATATGGTGCATTGAGCAGGTAACGTGTACGGCTACGGGCTCGTTGATGGGTGTGAAGCTGAGGCGGTTGCGAAAGAAGGTGTATATAAACTCGGCGGGCTCGTACAGGTGCATGCGTTTAACCCAAATCGGTCATTAGGATTTCTCTGTGTCGTACGGCAAAGAGAAATCCTTTAATTTTTTCCATATGGACAAGAATGATTGTCGTGTTTTAGTGATCTGGCCAAATATAGGATATGCTTGTCTTTTGTTCTCCCCAGGTAGGCTGGCGTTGATAGCAATTCGTATCGAATTGTCTTCAGAAATTTCTTCTTGTTGGAATTAATAAGCGCATGTCTGAACAACGACATAAAGTTATATGCCATTACAATGAAACTCCCGCATGCCTCTGTTGCCCAGAAGTTATGTGTGACAAAATCATCAATGGAGAAATCATTC
>QWCK01006256.1_pt1 | contig 15647 bp, 8 predicted proteins | sample 1972571 | NCBI WGS metagenome assembly QWCK01 (sample SAMN09866710, study PRJNA288562) | Human gut metagenome isolate term2_stool, whole genome shotgun sequencing... | isolation source: gut | host: Homo sapiens | place: USA: California
CGGTCATACCAAAGGAGCTACCGATATATTTGCCGGCGGTATCGCTGCCATGATCGGTGCCATTCCCGGACTGGAAGGCATGGAAAATATCATGTACACCCTTCTGGTACTCACTTACTCCGCCTTCTGCCTGACTTCCCTTGATACGGCAACACGTCTTGCCCGCTTTATGTTCCAGGAATTTTGGCTCGAACCGGGCGAAAATCCGAAAGATGTAAAAAACGGTTTCCGTAAACTGATGGTCAATCCCTACTTTGCCACGATTCTGACCGTTGTTTTAGGTATTGCTCTCGGCATGGGCGGTTTTGCAAAAATCTGGGGATTATTCGGTGCCGCTAACCAGCTTCTCGCCGCTATCGGTCTTTTGGCGGTAGCCGCCTGGCTTGGAAATGCGGGAAAAAATAATAAGATGTTCTTATTCCCCATGACGTTCATGCTCATCGTCACGATTTCTTCTCTCGTCATCATCGTTATGAACCAATTCCACATTATCAGCGGCGGCGCAGCCGGCTGGGGACCTTATGCACAGGTGATTATCGGTTCTCTCCTCGTGATACTCGCCCTCGTCCTTGCTTATGAAGGCTATCACACCGTATCTCATCCTCATGAAGAAATGAAAGTATAACCTTACCAAATAAAAAATCCGGCATGAACGCTTCTATGCTTCATGTCGGATTTTTTATTTTAATATATTTCAGCGTATCTGCCGCTCTTTTTCATAAGGCGGCGGGTATTTTTCTTGGTACTTGGCAAGCGTCACTGACAAATCTTCCGCTCCCTCACGGTTCATATATATTTCCTTTGCCACCGTTTTAGCAAGAACATCCGTTACATAAATCAACGGCTCTTTCGCTTCATCAGGCGTCAAAAGCAGCATCATGTCCATATGATCATCGTGGCGGAAGAAATACACCCGTCCGTAAAAAGGGAATTTCATCCCCGCCATATCAAAAACAATCCGGCCCGCCGCTACATATAAATAAGACTCCGTGAAAGACAACCGGTGATACGGTTCTATTTCCTCAAGAGAAATTTTTGCAGACGAACGCAGCTCTTCAGGAAGCGGCACATGCCCGCTCCGGATAAGCTCTTCGATTTGGATGCGGAGCGGAGAACCGCTATTCATCAAAAGGCGATTGATTTTGACAAGCCCCCGCCATTCATGAACCGTAAGATACTCTTTGAAATAAGGGGCCGCTTTCTCTCCCTCGCGGGGAGGAAATTCCGCCGTCACTATATACCCGGTCATCACATTTTTCGTTTCAGAAGGCTGCAGCAAAACCTGACCCAAACGATACGACAGACTTCCCGCCGGAAGAAGAAGCGTATGTTCTTCCCCTATCTCTGTATAAGTAAACATGGACGGCCATTGTTCATCCGCCACGTTCTTCACATCATACGCATTAGCCGTTCCGATCCACACCAGTGCTGACAAAATAGCACAAGCAGCTGTCTTTTTCCACATCATGGCATTTCCCTTTCCAACCCGTCTGCTCCATAAAGAACATAGCCGCCGAGCTTATTTCCCGCCATATGGCTTCCCACTGCAGTGATGAGGTAATAAACGTGACCGGCCTTATAAAAATGACTGTCTATCCAAAGAGGAACTGCCCCTTGCCCGTTTCGGGAAATCAAAAGCCGGCATTCCTGACTCCACCGGTAAGAACCGTCTTTATTTTTATAGCAGTGCCACGGAGATATACCGGAAATCTTCACTTTTATATCCCTTATTTTTTCTTTTTGCAAAAATTGTTCCCATTCCGCCTGATACTCGGCAAGACTAATTTTGGGTATTCCGAAAAGAAATTCCGGCTTTTTTCCGTCCTCATGAAATGCCTGATTCCAGAAGGAAATTACTTTCTTGTTCCGATGCGGAAACAGTTCCCGTTCTTTACCGGACAGCACAAAAAGAAAAGCCGCATATTCGCCCTGCATATCGTCCGTACGGAGCTGGTACATGCGGAGCGAATCATAGGGAAATGTTCCTTCTTCCGTATGCAGATGAACGCCCGGCGGCACAGCCGATTTGCAAATAATCTTTCCCATCGCCTGACGGCTTGCCCTATCTTTCCCGCAGAAAAAATTTTCCACTGACGATTCAGGGCCTGCCGTCACTTCCACACGAGAACCGAAAGGAAATTTCCCCAATCCTTCCACAGCAGCAGACTCCGCAGAAACCGTCATCATCCCTGCCAAAAGCCAACAAATTAGTCCCATCCATGTATACCGCATGATTTTCTCCCTTGCCTCATATTTTCTTTATTGTATATCTTCCTGACTGTCATCCTATTTATTGCCAGAATCATCTTTTTTTATATCACTGATCAGTCTTCCGAAATCAATAGCATTTTTAGAAGTAATAACCGGTTTTCCGGTTTTTTCTTCAATTGATTTTCTTGCATTTCCCGCTATATGTCCACCCTCTCTTGCCACCTTCTTGTTTTCTTCTAACCCTTGCGGATGCGTAGCGCCGGTAATATCTTTCGTTGCCGCTTCGGCAAGCATATTCAGTATCAGTTCTGTTGTAGACATATTATCTCTAAGATTCTGCCTTTTAAGTCCTTTATAGTCTTTATATTGTCTTGTAGTCATGCCTGCCCATGCTTTGGAAATCTCATCAGTAAGAACCGCATATTCCCTACCTGCTTTGATTCCATGGTCTTGCCATGCATCCGTCAATTCTTTTCTTACTTGGACGGCTTGTAATCTCTGATTAATCCATTCTCTCGAATAGCCTTTTACGACATACGTTTCCAATGCTCTATCAATAGCAAGTTCCGGGTCAATCACTTCATCAACTCTTTCCTTTCCGACTTCTGCCAGCCACATCTTAAACGGTTCGGCTTTAGGAGACGGTACGGACTGTATAATACGGAAAATATCTTTCGCATCGGCTACGTCAGTTTTTCTCATTTTTCCATCTGACGCTTTCATTTTCAAAGCGTTACAATTTGTAACGCTTTCATTTCCCTCATCAGAGAGTCTTTTTTTTAGCACACGCCAATATACTTGTGGATTTTTACTGTCCGTTAAAACAGAAATAATATCCACAATACTGAAATACCACTCTTCCTTTTCACTATCCCAAACTGAACGAATTCGATTTCCATCAAATAATTTAATTTCGTTATCCAAGTTGCTCCTCCTCATCATTCTCCCTTGCATCGTATTTCCTTTATTGTAAAAAAATTAATCCATTTTCTCAAGTTCCACGCAAAAATCCCTTTCGCCGGATTCTGTCCGTTGAAAGGGATTTCTTTTTTATTTCTATTTCCGTTTTTACCGCTCAATCAGAATTTATATTCATAGCCGAGCATGAAATTTCTGCCTTGTGAGATATAGCCGAATTTTTCGGGATTCGGTGCGGTGACGGTTGTGTAGTCTTCTCTGTCAAGTAAATTATTGATGTGGAAGAATACTTTATGCGCTTCGCCCGGTTTGTAAGAAATATCCAAATCGGTGAAGAGCGCGGGTTTTACTTTGGTCCGTCCGTCATCGGCGGCATTATAGCGGTATCCGAGGTAATTAGCAGAAAGCACGCCTGCCCATTTGTCTTTGTGATAACGGACGGAAGATGTAATCTGCCATCTGTTATTGGTATGAATCCAGTCTCCCACATGGCCTTTGCTGTCCAAACTCTTTTCTTTCGGGTTTCCGTAAGCAATACCCACGGTGTAATCCAGATATTCGCTATGCCGGACATCAGCGGACACTTCAATGCCCGTATTCTTACTGTCCGCATTGCTGTATTCCAAATCGCCCGTGAGAGGAGAACCGCTGAAACTCTTGATCGCGTCTTTGATGTCATAATGGAAAAGGGATACGCGCCATGAAATATCGCCTTGATTCAATTTGTAACCGATTTCATAATGTTTTCCGTGTTCCGGCTGTAAATTGACATTGGAAAGCATGGCGGAAGCGCCGAATATTTTGGTCAATTCCGGCAGACGGAACGATTTGCCCGCTTTGGCATAGAAAGAGGAGTGGTTATCCAATTTCCGGATATACTGTATTTCCGGGGTGAATTTACTTTGATCTTTTTGGACGGTGTGGCCGGTTTCACCGGTTTTTATTTCTGTCGTAATGCCGTCCGCATTCCGTACGAATGTCTGGCGGGCATTGAAAATGAGCTGGTCCTGTTCCGTCATATTCCATTTATAAGATCCGTAAACAGAATAAATGTCACGGTTATAATTGCCCGTCTTCGCCGGTTGTGCCGGTTTATTTCCCATTTTCTTTGTTCCCGCGCTTCTCACGTCCAAATCTTCTCTTTGGAACGAAGCGCCGATTAAAAACGTATCTTTTCCGTTCGTTTCAAATACTTTCTGGACATTCAGATTTGTATTATGCCCTTTTCTCCAACTGTATTCGATATCTTCTTTAACAGCCCCCGTTTTCTTGTCATAGCTGATTTGATTGTGATTTCTCTCCTGCGTTCCGTAAGAGGCAAAAGCGGTCAGGCCGTTCTTATCGTCATAATTCAAAAGGAAGGTATTGTTATCATCTTCATATTTCTTTGTCTGATACGGGCTGTTTTTATAATCGGAATCCATCTGGGAAGCCGTATTTTTAGTATTGACATAGTTATGGCTGAACTTCAAATTGTCATTGATGGCATAGTTCCAGAAAATGCCCCAATCGTTTCCTTTTTTATAGTCATAATAGCGGTCTGTAAATTTTCCACCCATCGCTTTATTCTTAGTCGTGGTCGTCGTGATACGGTCAATAGGACCTCTGTGTTCATAGTAAAGAGAGGCGTTGAATGCATCCGCCCCGATATTCACATTATATCTCTGCTTGTCATAATTGCCGGCAGAGACTTTGACACTGTTTTGTATCCGGGAACGGGTGATGATATTGATGACGCCGCCGGTAGCTTCAGAGCCGTACAGTACGGAACCGCCGCCGCGGACGATTTCAACGCGCTCAATGGCATCGGCACCGATGTCTTCCAAATTATATTTCCCGTCCTGATTCATCGGCACACCGTCCACCAGAACCAGCGTCCCCTTATCTACACCACGGATATTGATTTTACTCGTCATGGAACCCATGCCCACGCCGTTCGGCAGCTGCGTACTGGCAAAAGTTCCCAAGGAAGTGCGGAGAGCTTCAAATGCGCTGCCTGCCCCGCTCGCTTCGATGTCTTTTCTTTCCACAACTTCCACCGTCGCCGGCGTATCCAAATCACGGTTTTCAACACGCTGCGCCGTAACAAATACGGGATCAAGCTCGTAGGTTTCCGCCCCCCCTATATTTACCAGCGAGCAGGCGCTTAATGCAGCAAGAATGCCGATTCTGATGACACGATTCATAGAAAACTCCTTCCCAAATAAAAAATGCGTCATTACAAGAAAATGAAATAAGAATTTATTTTTGTGCAAATCGTTTTCCTATCTCCTTTAATTTGTAATAACGCATTTACCATTAATTATCATTATGCTATCACATAAACAAAATGATATCAAACGGTGTTGTTATTTTCCTTTAATAGTTTCATGTTACAAATAAAATAATTCCATAGAAAAATCCCCTTCACCGGATTTTCACGGTAGAGGGGATTTAATTTTAAAAGCATTTTAACTCATTTGTCTTTACGGCAATGCATCGCCCAAATCCTGTTCCACGGGAGGAGAAACGGGTTCTCCTTTATGAACGACGGAGAGTTTGCGGTAACGAGCCATGCCCGTTCCGGCAGGAATGAGTTTGCCGATAATGACATTTTCTTTCAAGCCGAGAAGCGGATCTTCTTTTCCTTTAATCGCCGCTTCCGTAAGAACTCTCGTTGTTTCCTGGAAAGAAGCTGCGGACAGGAAGGAATCGGTCGCAAGAGCCGCTTTGGTCGTACCGAGGAGTAAGTTTTCACCAACCGCCGTTTCTTTTCCTTCATCTTCCAGACGGCGGTTCTCCGCACGGTAAGAAACCACATCGACTGTTTCTCCCGGCAACCATCCGGAATCACCAGGATTGATAATTTTAATCTTCCGGAGCATCTGATGGACGATGATTTCAATATGCTTATCATTGATTTCAACGCCTTGGGAGCGATATACTTTTTGAACTTCTTTTACAATGTAGTTCTGCGTCGCTTTGACACCGAGGACGCGGAGTATATCGTGAGGATTGATGTTCCCTTCAATCAGGCGGGTCCCCGCTTCGATCACTTCTCCCTCTTCTACGGAAATTCTCTTTCCGAAAGGAATTTTATAGGTATCCGAGGTTTCTTCATTCGTCACGGTAATGATCTTGATATTTGCATTTTCCGGTGAATCTTCTATCGCAACTGTACCGGCGATATTGGAAATAATCGCATTGCCTTTCGGTTTGCGGGCTTCAAACAATTCTTCGACACGGGGCAGACCTTGTGTAATATCTTCTGCCGATGCAACGCCGCCGGTATGGAATGTACGCATTGTCAGCTGCGTACCCGGTTCACCGATAGACTGGGCGGCAATAATGCCGACGGATTCCCCGATTTCCACATGACGACCCGTTGCCAGATTGCGGCCGTAGCATTTAGCGCAGACGCCGTGTTCCGAAGAGCAGGTCAATGTGGAACGGACGTGGAGAGAATCATAGTGTTTTTCAATTTCCGCCGCCTGGTCGTCCGTAATTTCTTCATTCTTTTTCGCAATGAGTTCTCCGGTTTCAGGGTGCAGCACATCTTCTACAGGACAGCGGCCGGCAATCCGGTCCGCCAAAGATTCAATGAGCCTTCCCATTTCCGTGATCTTGCGAACTTCAATTCCTTTTACGCGATCCATACGAACACGGATCAAAGGAACATCGGCTTCCAAAATCTGATCCGCCGTTTTTTCGTCAATACATGTGCCCTGCGGGAGAATTTCTTCTCCTTTGCGGTTCAGCGCCGCCTCTTCCAGCTTAGCTCCCGAGAAATGTTCGGTCATATGATGTTTCATGACCGCATCATATTCATTGACCGCAGACGTTACATCAAAGGTAATCGTTTCCGCCGCACTTTCTTCCACTCCCGGAACGGTGATTGTCACCGATTCAACAAGATTCTTATTCATCAACGCGATATCGGCCGCATCCAGCGTTTTTCCTTTGACAAGAAGAATATCTCCGCTTTTCCGGTTCAATACATCTTCTTCCAAAATGGAGCCGATGAGTTTCCCCTTTTGTTCCTGGTAAAGATGGCGGATGGCGGGACGTGAAGAAATTACATTCAGTTCTCTGTCAAAATTCAGAACCTGCACATCACAATCTTCTTCGCGGACAATGACATCTTGCGATACATCAACAAGACGGCGGGTCAGATAGCCGGAGTCGGCTGTACGGAGAGCCGTATCGGCAAGACCTTTGCGGGCGCCGTGGGAAGATGTAAAGTAGTCAAGCACGGTGAGTCCTTCACGGAAGTTCGCTTTAACAGGAAGTTCCACCGTTTTGCCCGACGTATCGGCAATCAGACCGCGCATACCCGCAAGCTGGCGGATCTGGTTATCATTACCGCGGGCTCCCGACTGCGCCATCATCGTCAGCGGGTTCATCTTCGTCATGGAAGCCTTCATGGCTTCTCCGACATCATTGGTCGCTTTTTCCCAAATTTTAACAACCTTTCTATATCGTTCTTCGTCCGTCATCAGACCGCGGCGATAGAATTTTTTCACTTTTTCGACCTGTTTATCGCTTTCCGATAAAATAAGGTCTTTCTTTTCCGGTACCGCCACATCGTATATGCCGATGGAAATACCCGAGATCAGCGCATAGTGGAATCCGAGCGCTTTAATGGCGTCCAAGAGATCGCCTGTCGCTTTGAACCCCAGTTTTTTGAAGCAGTCGTTAACAAGTTTACCCATCTGCTTTTTGCCGATTGTGATGCCGAGACCGGTAGTACCGTCATCACGCTTGTAGAAGAAGCGGAGTTCTTCCGGAATCGCATAGTTGAAAATCAGGCGTCCCGGCGTCGTTACGACAAGACCGTGTCCGGGCACTTCCACCTTGATAAATTCATGAATATCCACCTGCTTCAGCGCATAGGCGATCATCACTTCATCATAGCCGGTAAATGCGTGGAGCTTGGATGAATCCAATGCATCTTCCGCTTCTTTATCTTCTTTGACAATCGTCAGATAGTAGGCGCCGAGGATCATATCCTGGGAGGGAATAGCTACCGGTTTTCCGTCTTTTGTCGATAAAATATTATTGATAGACAGCATCAGGGTTCTTGCTTCCGCCTGTGCTTCCACGGAAAGCGGCAGGTGGCATGCCATCTGGTCGCCGTCAAAGTCCGCATTATAACCGGGGCAGACGAGCGGATGTAATTTAATCGCCCGGCCTTCCCAAAGGATCGGTTCAAACGCCTGAATACCGAGACGGTGCAATGTAGGCGCACGGTTAAGAAGTACCGGATGTTCTTTGATCACATCACTCAGGACATCCCAAACTTCCGGTGCCAATTTATCCACTTTTTTGCGGGCAATTTTTAAATTGCTTGCCATTTCACGCTTAATCAGCTCATGCATGATAAACGGCTTGAACAATTCGATAGCCATTTCTTTAGGCAGTCCGCACTGGTACATTTTCAGTTCCGGTCCTACTACGATAACCGAACGGCCCGAATAGTCTACACGTTTTCCGAGGAGATTCTGACGGAAACGTCCCTGCTTACCCTTGAGCATATCCGAAAGGGATTTGAGAGGTCTGTTTCCCGGTCCGCTTACAGCTCTGCCGCGGCGGCCGTTATCAATGAGAGCGTCGACAGCTTCCTGGAGCATGCGTTTTTCGTTGCGGACAATAATTTCCGGGGCTCCCATGCCCATTAAACGTTTCAGACGATTGTTTCTATTGATGACACGGCGATACAAATCATTTAAATCGCTGGTGGCAAAACGCCCGCCGTCAAGTTGTACCATCGGACGGAGATCCGGCGGAATCACGGGAAGCACAGTAAGGATCATCCACTCCGGTTTATTTCCGGAATGCAGGAATGCTTCGACTTCTTCCAAACGACGGATGCTCCGCACCCTCCGCTGGTTACTGCTGCTTTCCACATCTTCTTTCAGCTGTTTTTCCAAAGCAAGAAGATCCAGATTCTGCAAAAGCTTTTGGATTGCTTCGGCCCCCATCTGTGCTTTAAAAGAGCCGATGCCGTATTCCTGAACGGCCTGCTGGTATTCCTGTTCATTCAGTACCTGCTTATCCTGGAGATTGGTATCTCCTTTATCAATAACGATATAGGCTGCGAAATACAGGACTCTTTCCAACTGGCGGGGCGATACATCGAGAATCAACCCTATACGGCTCGGTGTCCCTTTGAAATACCAGATATGGGAAACCGGGCATGCCAGTTCAATATGTCCCATTCTTTCACGACGGACTTTGGCACTCGTCACTTCAACACCGCACTTATCACAGACTGTGCCTTTATAACGCATCTTTTTATATTTACCGCATTTACATTCCCAGTCTTTTGTCGGTCCGAAAATTCTTTCACAGAAAAGACCGTCCGCTTCCGCTTTCAAAGTGCGGTAATTAATTGTTTCCGGTTTTGTAACTTCTCCGTGTGACCATTCTTTGATCTTTTCCGGAGAAGCGATACCTATTTTCATAGAGTCAAATTCGTTTACATCTAACAATTTATTGGCGCTCCTTTCCGGAATCAGGCTTCAGGGTCATCGGCAAGACCCGTTTCCATATCAATATCGGTTTCAGTAAAAGAAGAATCTTCAGGTTCATCAGCAGTCACTTCCGCCTCAAGGGTATCATTGAAAGAAGCTACATCATTCACCTGTGTTCCTTTTCCTTCTCCGGAAATGTTGGATTCCATCGCTCCCCGGGAGGCGGATACGGCATCATCGCCTTCCATGGCTTCTTTCACTTCTTCTTTGCGGAAACGTCCGCCGCCGAATCCCTGCTCTAAATCGGATTCGTCTAATTCTTTCAATACAACTTCTTCATCATTTTCATTTAAAATTCTGACGTCGAGTCCGATAGACTGGAGTTCTTTCATAAGTACCTTGAAAGATTCCGGCACTCCCGGATTCGGGATATTTTCCCCTTTGACAATCTTCTCGTAAGCTTTCACTCGTCCGATGACGTCATCGGATTTTACCGTCAAAATTTCCTGGAGTGTATAGGCGGCTCCATAAGCTTCCAGCGCCCATACTTCCATTTCCCCGAAACGCTGATTTTATCGTCTACCAGGTGATGGAGTTTCAGCATATATTTCCAGCCGATAGTCACCTGTCCGTCCAACTTTTCACCGGTACGGCCGTCATACAATTCAGACTTTGCATTGACAGGAAGTCCCGCTGCCGCCAGCGTCGCTGCCAAATCCTCGTCACGGCAGCCGTCAAAGACGGGAGTTGCTATATGAATCCCCGAATCGGTAGGTTCAGGCATCCCGTAAGCATCAAAGTCATATCCGGCTTTGCGGAGTCTTTTTTCAAGAATCTTCGCCTGCTTCGGATCTTTTTGTGCCGCTTTAATTTCTTCTCCAAGCATGTGGCACGCCCAGGATAAATGGATTTCAAGAATCTGCCCGATATTCATACGGGACGGAACGCCGAGAGGGTTTAAAACCAAATCGACAGGCCGTCCGTCAGGCGTAAACGGCATATCTTCGACAGGCATAATGCGAGAGCATACGCACTTGTTTCCGTGACGACCCGCCATTTTATCGCCTTCACGGATTTTACGTTTCTGTGCAATATAGACACGAACCAATTTATTAACGCCCGGTGCAAGTTCATCGCCATTTTCACGGGTAAACACCTTGACATCAACAACTTTTCCGAATTCACCGTGAGGTACACGCAGAGATGTATCTCTCACTTCTCTTTCTTTATCCCCGAAAATGGCTCTGAGAAGTCTTTCTTCCGGTGTAAGTTCCGTTTCTCCTTTCGGCGTCACTTTGCCGACAAGAATATCGCCCGGCCGCACGTCGGCACCGATACGGATAATCCCGTTTTCATCAAGATCTTTTAATGCATCCTCACCGACAGAGGAAAGCTGTCGGGTAATTTCTTCCTCACCCAGCTTCGTATCTCTTGAGTCACATTCGTACTCCTCAATATGGATAGATGTATATAAATCATCACTGCAAAGACGCTCGGAAATCAGAACCGCGTCTTCATGGTTATATCCTTCCCATGATACAAAGGCCACAAGGACATTGTGTCCCAAAGCCAGTTCACCGCCATCGGTCGCCATGCCGTCCGCCAAAGTCTGACCCGCTTCTACCCGGTCTCCTTTGTAAACGATAGGACGCTGATTGATACAGGTACTCTGGTTGGAACGCATAAATTTAATCAGGTCATAGCTGTCATATTCGCCATTATCCGCCTTAACGGTAATCGTCCGCCCCGTGACCTCAGTAACCACGCCGGACCTTTTGGCAAGAACACAGACACCGGAGTCCTGCCCGGCTACCCATTCCATGCCTGTTCCTACAAGCGGTGCTTCCGGCCGGAGGAGAGGAACGGCCTGACGCTGCATGTTCGCTCCCATAAGAGCACGGTTCGTATCATCATGTTCCAAAAACGGAATCAAAGATGTACCGATGGAAACCACCTGCTTCGGCGATACGTCCATCAAATCGACTTCTTCAGGAAGGGCTTCCAACACGTCCGCGCCATGTCGGCACGCCACATAACGGTCTACAAACTTTCCGTCTTTCGTCAGTACTTCACTCGCCTGTGCTATGATTTTATCTTCTTCAATATCAGCGGTTACATACCGGCATTTATCAGTAACACGATGTGTTTTGGGGTCAACAAGACGGTACGGCGTTTCAATCAGACCGTATTTATTGACAATCCCGTAATTGGAAAGGGAAGAAATCAGACCGATATTCGGACCTTCCGGTGTTTCTACCGGGCACATACGCCCATAATGGGAATAATGCACGTCACGAACTTCAAAGCCTGCACGTTCTCTGGAAAGACCGCCCGGTCCCAATGCGGAAAGACGGCGTTTATGAGTCAGTTCCGCCAACGGATTCGTCTGATCCATAAACTGGGAAAGCTGGGAGCTTCCGAAGAACTCTTTAATGGCTGCTACGACAGGTCGAATATTAACCAGCGCCTGGGCTGTCATTTTATCCTGATCCTGGGTTGTCATTCTTTCACGGACAACGCGCTCCATACGGGACAGCCCGATACGGAACTGGTTTTGCAAAAGTTCTCCTACCATACGGACACGGCGATTCCCTAAATGGTCAATATCATCCGGCCGTCCGTACCCTTGAATCATATTCAGTAAATAGTCAATCGTTGCAATAATGTCCGCTCTGTCCAAAGTGCGGAAGTTATCTTCATGCATACCGCTGGAAGCAATGACTTTGACAGGCGTACCGTCTTCTTTCTGGGTCATGACTTCCACCATTTCACCGCGACTGAAGACTCCGCTCTTGCGAAGAATTTCTATCGCTTCGTCGTCAATAATCGCATTGCCCTGAATAATCACTTCCCCGGTTTCCGTATCCACAACCGGTCCTTCCGTTCTGTGCCCTTTCAGGCGGTTTTCCCAGGAAAGCTTCTTATTTAACTTGTAACGCCCCACTTTAGCCAGATCATACCGGCGGGGATCGTAAAAGAAATTACGGAGCAGGGTGATACCGCTCTCTTCCGTAGCCGGTTCGCCGGGACGCAGCTTTTTGTAAATTTCAATAAGAGCTTCTTTCGTCGTTGTCGTCTGGTCTTTCTTCAATGTCTCTTCAATGTGGATATCGTTATTGAAAAGCTCCATGATTTCTTCATTGGAAGAAAAGCCCAAAGCACGAACCAGATAAGTAACCGGCATTTTTCTGTTCCGGTCAATACGGACAAAAACGACTCCGTTCGCATCCGTTTCCAGCTCAATCCAAGCCCCGCGATTCGGAATCAGCTGGGCGGAATAGATTTCTTTACCGAACGTATCAATTTCTTTCTTGTAGTAAACACCGGGCGAACGAACGAGCTGGGATACGATAACACGTTCCGCACCGTTGATGATAAATGTCCCCGTATTCGTCATAATCGGGAAATCGCCCATGAAGAGATCGTGTTCTTTAATCTCTCCCGTTTCTTTGTTGACAAGTTGTACCTTTACCTGTAGCGGCGCAGAATACGTAGCATCTCGGGATTTACATTCGTCAATGCTGTACTTTTCTTTCTTGAAATAGTACTCCCCAAAATGAAGCGCCCACTTATGGGCACTGTCTTCAATCGGAGAAATATCCGCAAACACATCTTTTAACCCTTCCTCACAGAACCATTCATAAGACTTGGTCTGTAAATCGAGGAGATGGGGCATCCCCAAAACCTCCTGAGATCTGGCGTAGGTATATCTTTTCTTTTTACCTACACGGACGGGTCTGAACATTTTGCTGTTGGGCATTCCACGCCTCACCCTTTCCTTCTACACATAAAATTCATGACTTTGAAACGAGGAAAAACAAAGCAAGGTCAGATAACGGATAACCTTGCTTTCCTATACATTTTCAAAACTGTAAAACAAAACTTTCATGAAAAAATATTATAATATATAAGAACACTTATTTCAATAAATTCTCCTGCTTCTTTTTTGATAAAATTATTTTATATATGAAAACAGTTTTTACCTTTTATAAAATAATTTTTATTTGATATAGAACTTTTCTATTTGCTGATTTTCCTCTTGCATTATTTATTGAAATGTGCTTTCGGTTTATTCTATCATTTAATTCTTTTCTTTGCAAACCAAATCAAACCGTCCGAGATTTCCGATTTTTTTACGCGAAAGAAAGCATCTCTATGGTAAAGAAAAGCACGAAAAAACGGTCCTGCCAATTCAGACAGGACAGTTTTTTTATTTAATCTTCGTAAACTTCAAATTCATCTTTGTCCACGCCGCAAAGGGGGCATTTGAAATCATCGGGTAAATCTTCCCACTTGGTTCCCGGTGCAATTCCGTTGTCCGGATCTCCCAAAGCTTCATCATACACCCATCCGCATGCCTTGCAAACATATTTTTTCATTTCTTACTCCTTTTCCGGGTTTTACCCTGACTCACTTTTATTTAAACAGCGGATTTAAAATCCGTTATTTACTCCGGTCATTCAATCACCATAAGGAGATCTCCCGATTCTATCCGTGCTCCCGGTTTTACATGAATTTCGCTGACGATACCGTCTGCCGGGGAGGTAATCGTCGTTTCCATTTTCATAGCTTCCGTAACAATGACAGGATCTCCTTTCTTTACATGTCCGCCTTTTTCAACAAGAAGCTTTACAACGGAACCGGACAGCGTAGCTCCGACTTCTCCTAAAATATCCTTATCCGCTTTTCTGGAAGTCACGACCGTATCCGCCACATGTTTATCATGCACTTTGATTTCCCGGGGCATCCCATTCAGCTCGAAACCGATTTTCCGGTTACCTTCTCCGTCAGCCTTACTTACGCCGTCCAGACGGATCAGAAGCATTTTCCCTTCTTCTATATTGACCCTGATTTCTTCGCCCGGCTTCATGCCGAAAAAGAAAGTCGGCGTATCAAGGACGGACAGATCTCCAAACTTTTTATATCTGTCGACATAATCGCTAAACACCTTCGGATAAATACAATACGAAGAAATGTCTTCTTCCCGCAAAGGCAGATTTTTCTCTTTCATTTCTTCTTTGACTTTTTCAAAATCCACATCTTCCGGCTGAGATTCCAAATGCGGTGCTTCTCCGCGCAGAATAATTTTTTGCAGTTTTTCCGGGAATCCGCCATAAGGAACGCCCAATTTCCCGTCAAAGAAATCTACCACGGATCGCGGGAAGTCCAAAGTATGTCCTTTTTCATAAATATCTTCTTCCGTCAGTCCATTCTGTACCATAAAGAGTGTCATGTCGCCCACGACTTTAGAAGACGGCGTAACTTTGATAATATCACCGAACATCATATTCACTTTCGCATACATGCGGCAAACTTCGGGCCACCGATCTCCCAGTCCTACCGCTGTCGCCTGCTGGCGCAGATTGGAAAACTGTCCTCCCGGCATTTCATGTTGGAAAAGCGTTGTATTCGGACTTGCCATTTTGCTGTCTACCCCTGCATAGTAGGGACGGACAGCTTGCCAGTACCGGTCAATTGTTTCCAGAGCGTCAATGTCGAGTTTCGGCTGCCTCGGATGATTTTGCAGCGCATAGTACATCGCCGTCATGGAAGGCTGGCTCGTACCGTTGGAGAGAGCCCCTGTTGCCACATCGACGATATCAACTCCCGCCTCAATCGCTTTCGCATAGCTGTAGAGTGTCAGTCCGCCGCCTTCGTGGCTGTGTAGATGGACAGGCAGATCGACAGCATCCTTTAATGCGGAAATCAAAGCATACGCGGCTTCCGGTCTCAAAAGTCCCGCCATATCCTTAATGGCTATAATATTAGCCCCCGCCTTTTCCATTTCTTTCGCAAGGTCTGTGTAATATTTTAAAGAATATTTTTGCCGTGCCGGATCCATAATGTCCCCGGTGTAGCAGAAGCAAGCCTCTGCCAGTTTTCCTTTTTTTCTGACTTCATCAATGGAAATCGTCATATGGGAAAGCTGGTTCAAACAGTCGAAAATACGGAATATATCGACACCGTTCTCTGCCGCCCGGTCAATGAAATGACGGACTACATTTTCCGGATAATTCGTATAGCCTACCGTATTGGCACCGCGGGTCAGCATCTGGAATAAAATAT
>QWCK01003880.1_pt1 | contig 15639 bp, 12 predicted proteins | sample 1972571 | NCBI WGS metagenome assembly QWCK01 (sample SAMN09866710, study PRJNA288562) | Human gut metagenome isolate term2_stool, whole genome shotgun sequencing... | isolation source: gut | host: Homo sapiens | place: USA: California
CAGCACCGCTATTAGCCCCATAAGTGCTGAGGTGTAGGACCCTTGTCACAGTTACTTCTTGAAGTAGCGCAGGTAGTCGCCATACCCCTCAGCCTCTAGGCTGTCTAGGGGAATGAAGCGCAGCGCAGCACTATTGATACAGTAGCGCAGTCCGCCTAGTTCGACGGGGCCATCCTCAAAGAGGTGCCCGAGGTGAGCGTCCGAGTCTTTGCTACGCACCTCCGTACGCACCATGCCGTGTGAGCGGTCGGTCGACTCCTTGATCAGTTGGTCGTCAATAGGCTTCGCAAAGGCAGGCCAACCGCAACCTGAGTCAAACTTGTCTAAGCTGAGAAAGAGTGGCTTGCCAGAGACAACGTCCACGTAGATACCCGCCTCAGTGAGGTCGTAGTACTCATTGTCAAAGGGAGGCTCCGTGCCAGCCTCCTGCGTCACGTGATACTGCATCGGCGTGAGACGCTTGCGAAGTGCCTCGTGGTCTACGTAGCGTACGTAGCTCTCACGCGCTATCTGCGTACGGCCGATATGACAGTAGCCTCCCGGGTTCTTGCGCAGATACTCCTGATGGTATTGCTCAGCGGGGTAGTAATTGTCCAAAGGTTTGCACTCGACCACGACGGAGTCGGCATAAGCCTGCTGTAGCGAAGTGAGCGCCTTCTCAATGATCGGTCGCTGCTCCTTCTTCGTATAGTAGATACCGGTTCGGTACTGCGTGCCTTGGTCGGCTCCTTGGCGGTTGAGCGTGGTGGGGTTGATGACGGTGAAGTAGCGCTCTAGGATAAAGCTGAGCGGTACACGCCCTGCGTCGTAAACTACCTGCAGTGTCTCTGCAAAGCCCGTTTCGCCTGTACAGACCTCTTCGTAAGAGGGTTGCCGACTGAGCGTGCCATTGGCATAGCCTACCTCGGTAGAGATGACTCCGTCGACCTCCTCAAAGAAGGCTTGCATACCCCAGAAGCACCCCCCAGCGAGGTAGACGGTGTCTAGCTCTTGAGGCTGTGCGGTTTCTCTACACATAGCGTTAGTGAGGATAATGGTCGTGCAACTTATAATCAATGCAAGTGCGACCCACTTTGTACGGCTTGATAAGGTCATTTACTATCTGGACATGAGCGGGGTGTGTGGCATAAGCCGAGAGAGCCTCTAGATCATCTACATCAGCTTGAAGCATGAAGGTAGACTCCTCGCTGGGGTTGCAGTTGAAGAAGACTTCCATCGACTCCAGCTCGAGGATCTGCTCGGGGAGGTCTTCGAGGAGTTGCTCGATCTTCTTCAGATGAGCCTGCTGCTCCTCAGCGGAGCCTGGTAGTTGTAGCGTGAAGATGACGCAATGACGTATCATGTATTATGGGGGAGTAAAGGGTTAGACGATTAGTTTTTGGGGAAGAGTGTCGAGCAGGTGCCATCCTTCATGCACTCGATCATCTGCTCATCAAAGAGCGAGTCCTTGTAGCCAAGGAAGTAAAGGATGCCATCGAGACCGACAGACGAGATGCGCTGCTCGGCACTTGCCTTGACCTTGGGCTTAGCGTGGAAAGCGATACCTAGTCCAGCGAGCGAGAGCATAGGTAGATCGTTGGCACCATCGCCTACAGCTACCGTCTGCATGAGGTCCACACGCTCTACCTGAGCGATCAAGCGAAGCAGGTCAGCCTTGCGTCGCCCATCGACCACGTCGCCTACGTAGCGACCCGTGAGCTTGCCATCGGCCACCTCTAGCTCGTTGGCGTAGACATAGTCTATGTCAAACTTCTTCTGCAAGTAATGGCCGAAGTAGGTGAAGCCTCCTGAGAGGATGGCGGTCTTGTAGCCCATCACCTTGAGCGTGCGCATGAGTCGCTCACACCCTTCGGTAATGGGGAGGTGGTGCGCTATATCCTCCATGACAGAGACGTCGAGCCCCTTGAGCAGAGCGACACGCTCTGTAAAGCTCTCGATGAAGTCTATCTCACCGCGCATAGCTCGCTCGGTGATTGCCTTGACTTGGTCGCCCACGCCAGCTCTCATAGCCAGCTCGTCGATCACCTCGGTCTGAATCAGTGTCGAGTCCATATCGAAGCAGATCAGGCGACGCATACGGCGAAACATACTCTCCCTCTGGAAGGATATGTCCATATCAAGCTCGCCACTCATCTGTAGGAGGTCTAGCTGGAAGGTGTGAACATCCTTGATATTGCCACGCATGGAGAACTCGATGCTCGCCATCGGTGCCTGCTGCATTGGGTCTAGCGGAATACGACCCGTGAGGCGGCGGATGTTATCAATGTTAAGCCCCTGATCGGCAGCCGCGCCAGCCACAGCCGATAGCATCTCAGCTGTCATCTTGCGCGCTACGACGGTGATGATGTAGCGATTTTTGCCTTGGGCATTGACCCACTCTCCATATTCGTTTGTAGAGATAGGGGTAAAGCGTATCTGTACATCAAGTTCGTACCCCTTGAAGAGTAGATCCTTCAGTACAGAGCCTGAGTCATTCTCGTTCATCTGGAAGAGGATGCCCAGGTTGAGGTGACTATGTATGTCGGACTGGCCGATGTCTAGGATATATGCGCCATGCTCTGCGAGGATGCTCATGAGCGAAGCGGTCACGCCTGGGCGATCGTAGCCCTGTATGGTCGCTAGCATTAGTTTGCCCTGAGCATTTAGTAATGGTGTGTTCATCTGATTAGGTTAAGATAAGTCGTTAACATAATGGTTTTAGCTCTCCAAAGGTAGTGAAAAATCCAAACTCTTGTCGCTTTTCGATGTTGCACAGCCGAACTAGTAGAGTGAGACCTCACTTTTTACTATCTTTGTGGCACGTTTATAAAGAATCGGCACAAGGAGCTCTCTAAGCTTGTGTGCTACTAATACAGAAACAAACTAAAGGGCTGAGTAAGCAGCAGACAATAGTAATAAATAGTAACAGCAATGGTTCGAGTTAGATTTGCGCCTAGTCCCACGGGTCCCCTACACATCGGAGGCGTGCGGACAGCACTCTTTAATTATCTCTTCGCACGTCATCATGGTGGCACTATGGTGCTGCGTATAGAGGATACGGATAGCAAGCGCTTTGTGCCTGGAGCTGAAGATTACATCATCGAGGCTCTACAGTGGCTAGGGATAGAGATCGACGAGGGGATCGGTAGTACCAATCAGCCTTACGGCCCCTATCGTCAGAGTGAGAGGCGGGACATCTATCGGGAGTATGTGCAGCAGCTCATAGAGCGTGGCGCAGCGTACTATGCCTTTGATACCGTGGAGGAGCTAGAGCAGGCTCGCGAAGAGATGCCCAACTTTAGCTATGACGCCTCTACCCGCTCTAAGATGCGCAATAGCCTCTCGCTACCTAGCGAGGAGGTGACTCGTCTGCTAGAGTCTGGTGAGGAGTATGTGGTGCGCTTTAAGGTAGACCCCGACCGCGAGGTTGAGGTCGATGACTTGATCCGTGGCAAGGTGGTCATCAGCTCCACGCAGCTAGACGACAAAGTCCTCTACAAGAGTGCAGACGACCTGCCTACCTACCATCTAGCCAATATCGTCGATGACCACTTGATGCAGATCACGCATGTGATCCGTGGCGAGGAGTGGCTCCCTAGTGCACCGCTGCATGTTTTGCTTTATGAGGCTTTTGGCTGGCAGGACTCGATGCCTCAGTTTGCACACCTATCGCTCCTCCTGAAGCCTCAGGGTAGTGGTAAGCTGAGTAAGCGCGATGGGGATAAGCTGGGCTTCCCAGTTTTCCCGCTAGAGTGGCGCAGTCCGGAGGATGGCTCTATATCGATGGGCTATCGTGAGCAGGGTTACCTGCCAGAGGCTGTGAACAACTTCTTAGCACTACTAGGGTGGAATCCCGGTACCGATCAAGAGCTTTTTGCAGATCCGCAAAAGTCTATCTCGTCTGAGCTGATCTCAGCTTTCTCGCTAGATCGTTGTAGCAAGAGCGGTGCTCGCTTTGACTTTGAAAAGGCCAAGTGGTTCAACCACCAGTACATACAGCTCGTCCCCGTAGAGCGTCTCATAGCTTATATACGCCCAGCTCTCAGCGAGCGTGGCTTGAATCCTTCGGATGAGTTGCTCGGAGATGTACTCCTGACGGTCCGTGATAAGGCGCAACTGTTGCCCGACTTACTCCCCGAGGTGCTTTACTTCTTCGTAGCTCCCACCGAGTACGACGCTAAGGGACTCAAGAAGCACTGGAAGGCAGAGACACCTGGCTACTTACAGCAGATGATCACCCTCCTCGAGGGACTCCCGAGTGAAGCATCACTAGACACGATCGAGCAGGCTCTCTACGACAAGATCAATGGTGATGAGCTACCTATGGGTAAGGTGATGAACGGTATACGTATGGCACTGGTGGGAGCACCACGTGGCGCACGTATTCATGAGATCATATACCTGCTGGGCATCCCCGAGAGCGTACGACGTATGCAACACGCTATAGAGGAGATCAAGCTATAGCTACATGGATCGAAGTAATCAATGAACTAAACTTTAGATATAACGACTGAATCATGAGTTTGCGTATCAACAAACTTCTGAGCGATGCAGGTATCGGATCGCGCCGTGAAGTGGAGAAGTACATCGTCGCTGGGCGTGTCACGCTCAATGGCGAGCGAGCTGAGCTAACGGATTTCGTGGTAGAGGATGATATCGTGACGCTAGACGGTGAGGAGCTCCCTGTCAACGACATCTTGCGTGAGGCACTCTCGATGAAGCACTACCTAGAGGCTCAGCAGGAAGAGCGAGAGACCAGAGATGCTGCTCGAGAATACGCCCCACGAGGTGGCGGACGCTCTAATCGTCCTGCCAAGTCTGGCCCCAAGAGAATGAGGTCAGACCGATATGGTGATGAGCCTAGAGAGTCTAAGGGACATCCCAAAGGCTCCAAAGGCAATAAACCTTACAAAGCCAAAGGCGGTGATGCTCATGGTCGTCGACGTGACAACCGAGGCAAAGACTTTAACAATGACGATAGGTGGTGAGTCTATCACCTATCATGTCGCTGGATATGAATAGATCAAAAGGAACGAAAGGATGCAGATAACATTGGTCAGACATACCGCTGTATCACCTGAGTGGCAGGTCATCTGCTATGGTAATACAGATATACCGCTGGCAGACACATTTGCCGAGGAGGCGCCTCGTGTGGCTGCTCAGATTGATCTGTCTCTATATGACCGCATCCTCTCTAGTCCATTGTCGCGTGCGCTCAAGCTGGCGCAGCACTGCGTACCCCAGGGTACCAATATAGAGGTAGACGATCGTCTGAAGGAGATGAACTTTGGCGACTGGGAGGGGAAGCATTGGGACAGCATCCTAGAGGAAGAGCAGGAGGTGGCAGCCTTCTTCGAGTACTTCATCGAGCAGCCAGCCCCTTGTGGTGAGTCGCTACGAGACTTATCACAGCGTGTCGCAGAGCTACTTGATGAGCTCTACACATCAGGTGCTCAGCGTGTACTCCTCTTCTCCCATGGCGGTGTCATCAACGCTGTGAGAGCTATGGCAGGTCGCATCACGCTACAAGAAGCTTTTGCTCAGATCTTGCCTTATGGCAGTGTGACGACGATCGATCTAGATGAACTCATACATATAGATCAGATCAAGCTCTGATGAGGTGTCTTACTTGCGTACGATAAGAAAGTAACTAACGTGGGAAAGCGAACTATCTGGACTATAATTATCTTGCTAGTGACTATTGCCACGGCATCTATCTTGATGCAGTTGAGAAACTTCAGCTATGTCACTGAGCTATACAATGACTACTTTGAGACTTTGGCTCAGAGGGCATTGGATGAAGTCTCTCGCTCGTTGGAGCAAGATGAGGTAGAGCGTCAGCTACGTTCGGTACTCACACAAGACGATGTGCAGAGACTAGGGCTGAGTGATGATACGCTCCAGCATCCGGATGTCGCATCTAGTGCCTTCTCGTCGAGCTATATGTCTGATGGTAGCGAGGTGTGGAATGGCTACGGCAATGCTGAGCGTGCGACCTGTCCGCCATGGGCACAAGCTCGTGTGAATAGGCAAGGCACAGAGCATGCTAACGTATTGCAGAGTAAGTTGCTCAACACGTACTTCTACCACCGCAGCCTCCTCGATGAAGCGGTACTACGTACTATCCTAGAGCGCAATGATCAGCCTCTTAGACAGAGGGTCAATGTAGACTTCTTGCAGAGTGCACTGGTGCGTGAGCTGGGGCTGGTAGGTATTACGGAGAAGTTTGAGTTTACCCTTTATGATCGTAGTGGGCAGGCAGTTTACACGACGGTACCAGACACTTACGACCCTTCACGAAAGGCTCCGCTAGTATTGCGGAGGAATCTTTTCGTCCGATCTAACTCCTATATGGATACACCGGACGAGTCAAACCTGCCCTATATTGAGTTGATCTTCACAAATCACAGCCATCACATGGGTAATCTAATCTATACGATCCCTCCAATTGCTACGCTCGTGGTGATCGTGATACTGAGCGTGCTGGCCATTGCAATCCTCGTACGGCAGCAGCACTACATGCGTGAGCGTAAGGACTTTGTGAGCAACATGACTCATGAGCTTAAGACGCCTGTGAGCTCTATACGTCTAGCCTGTGAGATGCTTGAAGATCCCTCTGTAGAGGAGTCTGAGGAGAGACGCAAATGCATCACCCAGACCATGCTTAAGGAGGTAGATAGGCTCACACTACTCGTAGATCAGGTCTTGCAGTCCTCGACGATGGAGCGTGGTGTGCTCAAGATTTATCCTGTCGAGCTAGATGCGCACGAGGAGATTAGAGATCTAAGTAGTGCCTATGGTATGAAGATCACAGAGGCTCATGGAGAGCTCGTGCTAGCTCTAGAGGCTGAGCGTCATAGAGTCTTTTGTGATAAAATCGCCTTTCAGAACGTTATATCTAATGTGATAGACAATAGTCTGAAGTATTGCAAGGTGGATGTGCCACCGATCATCACGCTCTCCACGCGCAACGATGACACCTACCTTATTATAGATATACAGGATAATGGTATCGGTATCTCTCGTCAAGATAGGGGGCATATCTTCGATCAGTTCTATCGCGTCCATACGGGTGATCGCCATGACGTCAAGGGCTTTGGTCTTGGTCTGGCCTACGTACAGCGGGCTATTCAAGGTATGGGAGGCGAGGTTAAAGTCTTTAGTAAGCTCGGAGAGGGCACTAAGATGTCTCTCCGCATTCCCTTCCTAGTAGAGGGTGATTCTAAAATGCATAACAAGAAAAAGTAAACGAATCTTATTCAAGAACATCTAACTAGTAAGAAGCTAGATAATTCACAATAAATCAAATACAGCTATGAACAAGAAAGAGATTAAAGTATTCCTCTGCGAAGACGATGAGAGCTTAGGCTTGATGCTTCAAGAGTACCTTATAGCAAAGGACTATGAGGTAGACCTCTTTACAGATGGTGAAACGGGGCTAGAGGCCTTTGGTAAGGAAGAGTATGCACTCTGCCTTATCGATGTCATGATGCCTAAGATGGATGGGTTCGAGCTGGCTAAGCAAATACGCGCTGCTAAACCCAATATCCCCATTATATTTGTCACTGCAAAGGATCAAAAGAAAGATGTACTGCGTGGCTTCAAGCTCGGTGCTGACGACTACATCACGAAGCCCTTTAGCATGCAAGAGCTCGAGGCGCGTATCTCTGCGATCATGCGACGCATCATCGGTGAGGAGCATGAGGAGCAGCAGTTCTATCAGCTAGGCAAGCTACTCTATGATACGAAGAAGCAGACCCTGACGACTGAGGATGGTAAGGTACTCACCCTAACCACAAAGGAGAACGAGCTACTGACGCTCTTCTGCGTATATGCCAACGAGACTCTCGAGAGAGACTATGCACTGAAGACTATCTGGGCTGACGCTAACTACTTCAATGCACGCAGCATGGATGTTTATGTGACCAAGCTCCGTAAGATCCTCCAGGCTGATCCCTCGCTAGAGATCAAGAATGTACACGGCAAGGGCTATCGTCTCGTTACTCCGATGAAAGAGATACCACAAGATCAGATCAAAAAGATCTAGTCTACCGCTTAAGGTAGAGGTAAAAACTCACACGCAAGAGGCGACGAGGGTACAATACCTTCGTCGCCTCTTGCTTTTTTTTGCTATACTGAACTTGATACAAGGCAGATGGCTATCATCGCTCAGCAGATAGCCGATTGTTGTGTCTTACTGCAATGATATGGGAGCCTTAACGCCAAATCCCTACGTGGAGATGCGATTTCTCCACGTGGATATCCGGTGTGTATATGGCGACTTAGTTTGCTTTTTGAGCCAGTTTCTTCTGATGCCGCTTGCCTACAGCCAGCACCGTGATGTAACCCACGATGCCTGAGATAAGGCTGCCTGCTAGGATACCCAGCTTGGCCTCGCTGAGCCAGTCTAGGTGCAGATGCACATCGTATGACAGGCTGGCGATAAACATGGAGACCGTAAAGCCGATACCTCCCAATATGGAGACAGCAAAGAGCATGGCAGGATAGACCCCATCACTCCACTGATGCTTCGTGAGACGAATGTAGACATAGGTAAAGAGGAAGATGCCGACGGGCTTGCCGACGAATAGTCCTAGCGTGACTGCAAAGGGGAGCGTCGAGATATCGCCCATACTAAAGGTCGAGAAGTCGATGCCTGCATTGACAAACGCAAAGACAGGTAGGATCAAGTAGTTTACCCAACCTGTGAGCGCATGCTCCAGACGCTGTACTGGGGGTATAGCTCGTGAAGCTGCTTGGCGCAAGCTATTGATCAGAGCAATATCAGCTTCATCAAGGTGTGTGGTCTGACCCTTTTGCGCATCCTCTGTATGCGGTAACATCTTAGAGACCGTACCCGCAAGATGGCTCAGCTGGTGACGAGATACAGAAGTGGTCATAGGCATCGCTAGGGCCACCATGACACCTGCGATGGTAGTGTGGATACCGCTCTGTAGGAAGAAGAACCATACGACGAAGAGCCCGACCATATATAGCCCAATATTGCGTACCCCTGAGCGTCCTAAAAGAGCCAAGAGAGCAACGACCGCTAGCCCGAGTCCGAGCATCAGCAGGTTGATCCCAGAGGAGTAAAAGAGTGCTATCACGATGATACCGCCTATATCGTCAGCCACTGCTAGCGTAGTCATAAAGACACGTAGTGAGACAGGGACATGATCTTTCAGCACCATCAGCACAGCTAGTACGAAGGCTATATCTGTGGCCATCGGGATAGCCGCACCTCGGCTTGCGTCACCCGCAGGAGCGATCAGCCAGAAGAGGAGGATAGGCATGATCATACCGCCGATAGCCCCCACGACAGGCATCATAGCCTTCTTGACAGAGGAGAGCTCCCCCACGAGAAGCTGTTGCTTGATGTCTAGCCCAACAACGAAAAAGAAGAAGACCATCAAGACATCATTGGCAAAAACCAAAAAGCTCATCGGCTCGCCATGATAATGAAATATGTCTAGCCCTAGGATGTTCAGGTTGATCGGTATAGCGAGCAGATTATGGTATAGATCTCTGAGAGGACTATTAGCCACAATAAGTGCTACAATGGTCGCAAGAAAGAGTACGACGGTGGAATCTACTTTACGGATTGTAAACCTCTGAATAGGTCTAAGGATACGATTGGTTGGAGACATGAAGTACTGGTTCTATTATGTATTCAACGTGGTCTCAAGGAGGAGTGATGTTGCGTATAGTGATGACATATAGTGCCTCCATGAGTCTGTTTAAGCAGAGAGAGCCATGATGGGATAGCAAGAGGAGGTATTGTAGTAGCATCTCAATACTCTCACAACTCCCTGAGCAAAGATAGCAAAATATGTGGAAACCATTGCACGGACAGGTAAAAAATCCAGGCTGACACATGATATATATATGATGCACTCATTTACTCCTCGCTTGTCGCCAATGTGTAACTCTTGAAAAAACGATTATGATGCTTCATCCTGACTGGGCAAATTCAACGCTGATCCTTTATAATAATTTAGATCCGACTACATATCGAAACGGCACCGTGTCGAGGAAAACTGATTTCCACGTGGATATTTCGAAATCCCCACGTGGAGAATTTTTATTTCCCAGGTAGGGAATAAAAAATTCTTCGGAGGAATCAAATGAAACTTCGGAGGAAATGAATGACGCTCACGTGGAAAATAAAAAATATCCACGTGGAGATTTGAGATTTTCCACGTGGATATTCGAAAAAGGAGGGTATCGGACGAATTTCCCCGTAAAGATATGTAAATAGGGGTTAGAGGTTAGAGAGCCGGTGTGACCGCTTAACTATCAGATCTCTTCCTCCCCTTGTGGATAGTGACCTGTCCGAGGGTCTTCCTCAAGCGGGTGAAGAGGTCTGCGCTAGGGATCTCTAGATACTCGCGATCCGGTTCATTCCGCTCGGAGACGATCAGGAGGATGTCGTTAGGGTGCAGGTGTAGTCCACCCTTAGGCACTATGTAGCGATCATTACGACGTACGAGGATAACCAGTTCGTCGGGATTGAGTGCTAAGTCCTTAAGCAGATGCCCCTCGGAGAGCATCTCCTCTACGACAATACGCTCCTCCATGCTTGTATTGGTCTCCTCAGGGATCTCGACACCCATGAAGTAGCCCTCAGGGGGAGCGGGCTCAGCTAGATGCAGCGCACGGGCCACGGGTGTGATCGTCATGCCCTGACAGATGAGTGACACCAACGTAATAACGAAAACTATGGTGAAGATGTGATTTGACTGGGGTACCTCAGCTAGTACAGGGTAGGTGGCAAAGAGGATGGGAGCCGCTCCACGTAGACCGACCCAAGAGGTAAAGAGGCGAGCCTTGAAGGATAGCTGGCGAAAGGGGAGTAGCGTCACGAAGCAAGCGAGCGGACGAGCCACAAACATCATCAGCACAGCTATGATAAGTGTCGGAACCAATACGGGGAGCATGTCGCTCGGATTGACCAGTAGTCCTAGCATGATGAAGAGTACGATCTGCACCAGCCAGGTGATACCATCGAAGAAGCCGTACACCGACCTTCGAGCTGTGATCTTATTATTTCCTAGATAGATGCCCGCGATATAGACTGCTAGATAACCATTGCCACCTATATACCAGGTGCTCACATAGGTGATCATGACGAGGCAAAGCAGCGCGATGGGGTAGAGCACCTCGTTCTGAATGTTCAGATTGTTGAGCATCTTGACGCATAGCCAGCCAAAGAAGAAGCCTCCGATGATGCCAAAGAGAAACTGCAGTACGAGGCTCCCCGCCACGCCCCAGAGGGAGGTGTCGCCCCCCATGACGAAGCCAATGAGTGCGACGGTAATCATATAGGCCATCGGGTCGTTACTACCACTCTCCAGCTCTAGGAGTGGCTTAAGGTTTTCCTTAAGATGCACACGTTGCGAGCGCAGGATAGCAAAGACTGAGGCGGAGTCGGTACTGGACATCGTGGCCGCTAGCAAGATCGCGATAGGTAGCGAGAAGGTGAGTGAGGCAAAGAGGTAGTGCGTCACGCCGAAGATGAGTAGGCCCGTAAAGATGGTCGTGAGCAGCACGCCTATGGTACTTAGGGCGATACCCTCGCCGATGATGGGACGTATCTGTGAGAGCTTGGTACCCATACCACCAGAAAAGAGAATGATCGAGAGTGCTACAATACCGATGGACTGCACACCCCGCATGTTGCTAAACTGTATACCGATACCATCTACGCCAAAGAGCATACCCGTCAGCAAGAAGAGGAGCAGGGCTGGCACTCCAAAGCGAGCTCCTACCTTACCCAGCAAGATACCGACAAAGATGACGATGGAACCAATAATCAGAAAGGTCTCAGTGGATAGAAGCATAAACTGATGCTAAGTAAATAATACTGAAAGGATTGTATGATGAGTACTATACGCCTCTCACAGAGATCGCATAACTCCCTACAAATATACGGAAGAAAAAGAGAATCTCACGAGACAATAGGCGACTTCTCTGAACTATGTCAGAAGGAGACGGAGATGCCTAGGCGAACGGAGTGGCGCTGGAGCGGGGGGATCCCTTTGCCTGTGATGCGGTAGAAGTATTGGACGGAGAGCACCTTGAAGATGTTGCTCAGCCCAGCCGAGAGCTCTAGGTGTAGGTCGTTGCGCATAGGCTCGGCGTAGGTGGGTAGGAGGATTTGCCCTGGGCGTGGGGTGATGTGTCGTGGCGATGTGTCGCCCCAGTAGCCGTGGATGCCGACGAGCTCTCGCAGCCCTAGTCGCTTGATGAGTGGGATGCGGTTGAAGAGTAGACCCTCCATACGATAGAGTAGCTTGAAGTCGAGGTATTTGTCAGCTATGAACTCAAGGGGTTGTATGGTTTGGAAGGCATCGGGGACGAGTAGCCAGGCGCGATTGCCGTAGGGCGTGAAGAGCTGAGACTGTGGCGTATTGCCTAGAGCAATGCCACTCTGGAGGGTTATGTCTAGTGCGCCAAATATACTGAGGTATAGTCTCTGGCTGTAGGCGAGATGGAGTGCACCGTGGGTCTGGTCGTTGCCCCATAGGCCTCGTGGGTAGATTGACCCAGAGAGTGTAAAGGTGGGCTTGTAGATGTCTGCCGAGACGATGCTACCAGGCTTGCGCCCTGAGTAGGGGGTGCGTCCAGGTGTCCAGCTGAGCGAGGCACCGATCTCGGTCTGTCGTAGCTCGTGGACTTCGTACTGATTGCCCTCGGCATCGAGCGTGTAGTAGTGGAGCGTGCCTGTGGGGCGTTGGCGCTGGTAGTCGACCCATATATTGGAGTATAAGCTAGGCGACCAGTCTATCTCGTGTGAAGCCTCTATATCTAGTCCGTAGTAGCGCCGCGTGATGCCGTAGGTGCCAAAGATGGAGGCGATGCCATCTTTGTACAGTCCGTAGCTCTCCTCCCCAGGGAAGAAGAGGTCGTTGCGTATGGAGAGCGCAAAGTTGTTTCGGGGGTAGGTATGGGGGTGTAGCTCTTTGGGCTTAGTAGCGTAGGTGAGGCGGGCGTAGTACTTCCACTTTTTGTCCTTAAAGCCGTAGGTGACATATCCCTCGGCAAAGAGCTGGTTGTGCAGTCTAGCCGTGGTCATACCACCGAGTCGCAGCCGCACGCCCTCGATCAGGTTGGCACTGATGAGGGTCTCTAGGGGACCTAGATCTACGTAGACTCGCTCGCGGTGTAGCGGCTCGGCAGGTATCGGGATAAAGCCTACGGAAGCCATCCTAGCTCCTAGCGAAAAGAGCTTGTATCCTGGGTCGTGGAGGATGTAGTCGACGAGCTGTGTAGCGCGTTGCTCGGTAGAGTCGATCGGCTCGGGACGAACGACCAGCCCGTAGTCGTCGATGACGCGTGTCATGAGCTGCTGGAGCGTATCGGCAGGGAGGAGGAGACGAGGATCGAGCGTCTCAGGTCGTAGTGCTGTGGCTCCTGTCTCGTAGTGGCTGTAGATGGAGGTGACGCGTGCTAAGGCGGAGATGTCTAGTCGCTTGGAGACGCGAAAGAGTGCATCGAGGCACTGCCGCTCGGGGAGCCATAGGGTGTCGCGCCGTCCGTCTGGTCGTGTGATGCTCTGCGGGGCGTAGTCGATGCTGATCTCTAGGCGGTCTACCCAGTTGACATTGGCGATGGTGGGTAAGCGCATCTCTACACCATGGATGCTGTAGTCCACGGTGTCTACCAGTAGTGTGCCCGAGAAGCCTGCGTCACGCATCTCTATCGGTACGAACTGTATCTGATAGCAGGGATTGCCCGAAGCGTCTGGGATGGTGTCTAGGAGATAGTACTTGTAGAAGGTGATGCCGAGCTGCGCGTGTAGAGGACCGATGATCTCTTTGGAGAGTAGTGGCAGATCGTTGTCGTAGATGTCTACGGGAGCGAGGAGGGCGTCTATATTACTCGATAGCAGTCCCTCGTCGACGATCTGCTCGATCCCTTTGTGTCGTGTGCCGAGGAGTAGCGGGTTCTCTGGGTGTCCGCCCTGCTGTGCATAGACGAGATGTCGCTCACGTAGGGAGAAGGGGAGGATGGGCGTCCTAGCGAGGGCGGAGCTATCGACGAAGTTCTTCATGCGCCACTTGGGGATGCCCCAGTAGCCCTTGCCTCGTGTTATGTCTCCCTGAGCGAGGAGGGTCTTCTGGTAGAGCTGGTAGGAGTAGTCGGGTAGGGCGGATAGATGGTTGCGCTCTTTGTGCTGCATCACCTGGCGCATAATGGCCACGGCGGGATTGCCCTTGCGTCGGTAGCGCTCTTTCTTGGGCTTGACGACGACTGTCTCTATGTCTGTTGCTTTTCGTGAGAGCGGGATGCGTCCTAATTCGTAGTCTTGGTATTTGTCCAAACGCAATGTTCGCCCCTCATAGCCTATACAGCTGATCTGTAGCACGATGGTGTCTTGTGCTATCTCTTCGTATCGTAGCTTGATGGTGAAGGCTCCCTTGTCGTCGCTGGCTGTTCCGGTGATGCTCTGGCGTGTCTGGGTAGAGATGGTGGCGTAGGGAACTGCCTCTCCTGTCTGCCGGTCGTATAAGACACCCGAGATGGTGGTACTACTAGAGACTTGTCCAGTGAGAATGGAGGGGAGGAGGCACAGGAAGCCCCAGAGCAGGATGAGGTAGCTACGCTTCGTTTGCATAAGCGGGTTACTTAGTCAGCTTGCGACGCAGGCGAGCCGTGGGGAGTCCGAGCTGCTGTCGATACTTAGCCGTGGTGCGGCGCGCTATATCGTAGCCTTGCTGTGAGAGTGCCTCTGTGAGCTGGTCATCTGTGAGCGGCTGGCGTGGATCTTCTCCTTCGATGATTTGCTTGAGGCAGTCTTTGATCACTTTGGTGGAGACGTCACTACCGTCCTTGGCTTGCATGCTTTCGCTAAAGAAGAACTTGACGGGGTAGATGCCCCACTGGCACTGCACGTACTTGCTATTGCTGACTCGTGAGATGGTGCTGATGTCTAGTCGGGCTAGCTCGGCAACGTCCTTGAGGATCATGGGGCGCAGGTCTACGATATCGCCCGAGAGGAAGAAGTCTCGCTGTAGCGTCATGATGATGGTCATGGTCGTGCGGAGGGTGTCGTAGCGCTGCTGCAGAGCGGAGATGAACCACTCGGCGTCCTTGACTCGGTCGCGGGTGTACTGTATGGTCTCCTTGAGCTTAGCGCGATCGCTCTCTGACGCATCTCGGTAGTCGGCGATCATTTGCTTGTAGCTTGGCGATACGGTCAGGGCGGGTATCTCGCGCTGGTCGGTGAGGGTCAGGGTGAGCTCGCCCTCATGCTCGGTGATGATGAAGTCGGGCGTCACCTTCGAGAGAAGGGTCTCTGCAGAGGAGTCAAAGCCGTTGCCCGGCTTGGGCGATAGCTGGTGAATGAGTTTCGAGACCTTTTCGAGTTGCTTCTGATCAAAGCCTCGCTTGGTGAGTCGCTCGAACCGTTTGTAAGCAAAGTCGTCGAAGTAGCGAGAGATGATCTTCTCCGCATTGACGACGGTCTCGCTCTGCTCCATGCGGTGCAGTTGTAGTAGTAAGCACTCTTGTAGCGTTCTAGCTCCTACGCCTGGAGGGTCTAAGCTCTGAATGATCTGAAGTAGCTCGGTGAGCTCCTGCTCGGAGGCGTCGACGCCCTCTTTGAGGAGCAGATCCTGAGCAATGAGCGGGAGCGAGCGGTCTAGGTAGCCATCCTCA